>Ga0315912_10000130_pt1 | contig 177049 bp, 150 predicted proteins | sample VfabasoilMG_FD_204469 | JGI IMG/M metagenome (GOLD analysis project Ga0315912, IMG submission 204469) | Garden soil microbial communities collected in Santa Monica, California, United States - V. faba soil | ecosystem: Environmental > Terrestrial > Soil > Garden | place: USA: California...
GCCGAGGTACCGCGCCGCGTCGACGAAGCGCGCGACCGGCTCCTCGGCGCTCTTCAGCCTGAGCACGTGGGTGATGCGTCGCGGCGCCTTCAAGGCGAAACAAAAGGTGTCCGGCACCGCATCACGCCAGCGCTCGAGCAGCGCGGGCTTCGGCATCTGATAAAATGTGTTGTTCACTTCCACGGAGGTGAGCCGCGATCCGTAGAAGGTGAGACGCTGATCGGCAGGAAGGTCGTCCGGATAGAACCGGCCGTGCCACTCGTCGTAGCTGAACCCACTCGTTCCTGCTCGGAGCTCCACGACGCGGGAAACGATACTCCGCCTCCGAGCGTGCGTCGCGCGGCCGGCTTCTGGACCTTTCCGCGCGCAAATGCGACGCTCGCCACGTGACCGAGGACGGAAAATCGAGCCCCCCGGGCGGGACCGCGCAGCTGTCGAGCGGCCAGAATCTGGCGTCGCGCTGGGTGGTCGGGAGCCCGTTGCCCGGATCTTCGGGCGGCTTCCAGGGTCGTGACGGCGAGGGTGGACCTTCCGTCGTCTTGATCCCGGTCTCGGCGGAGCACGCCGAGAAACTCGCCCGAGCGAAGGGCGTCGAACATCAGCACCTGGCGCGCGTGCTCGACGTGCTCGACCTGGGGAACGACCAACACGTCGCTGTGGCCGCCAGCGTTTCCGGGCAGACGCTCGAGGAGCGATTGACGACGCTCGGGAAAAAGCCGGCGGTCGACGCAGTTCGCTCTGCGCTTCGGGTCGCCGACGCACTTGCTGCGCTCCACGAAGTCGGCGCGGTTCACGGCTTCGTCCACGCCGGCTCCGTCGTGCTCGACCCTCCCGGTGAGCCGCCGCTCCTCACCTTCGTGCCGCCCGGCGATGGCGAGCCGCTCCACGCGCCCGAACGCAAGCCGGGCACGGCGCCGAGTGTCGCGGACGACGCGTGGGCAGCCGCCGGGCTGCTTCACTGGATGCTCTCCGGGTCGCCGCCGAAGGCCTCCGGGTACACCGCCGTCGAGGAGCTCGAAGCCGCGGGAATCGCCGAAGAGGCATTGCGCGTCATCCTGCTCCCGACCCTCACGGCCGACCCCACGGCGCGCCAGACGAACCTGAAGCCGCTCCGGCGCGCGCTCGCCCGCTGGTTCGTCGAGCACGCGGGGGAGGAGCCGATCGCACCCGGGCACCATTCCAATGCGCCTCCACCCCTGCCGGCCAGCCTACGCCCGGCTAGCGTGCGTCCGGGGGCAGGCACGGTCCGGCCACCTCCGCGCAAGCGTCGCATCGTGGGGTTCACGGTCGGAGCGGTCGCGTTCGGCCTCATCGCCGGAGGGGTCGCTTCGCTGATGCGGCCGAAGAAGGTGACCCTGGTGCCGAGGCCCGTGGAGACGGCAGCCCCTAGCGCCTCGGCCGTCGAAGTGAACGACGTGGCCGTGATGGCCGCCACGCCGACGAATCTCGGTAGCAAGCTCGCCGCCTGCATGGCGGGATACATGCCGAAGGGCACCTTCGCGACGGCGCCCGACGTCGAGTGGCTCTGCACGGAGACCGACCCGCGTGCCGGCGCCGACAAGCTCCGCGTCGCCGTGGTGAAAGCCGCTCCGAAGGGCGGATCCCCGAGCGACGCGATGAAGATTTTCTCGCGGATCGGCTGGTACGACATGACCGCCTTCGCCGTCGTGCGCGCCGGCTGCTGCCCCGAGGCTCCGCCGATCACCCTCCCCGACACGAAATGCGGCATGGACAGCGCGCTCCGTGACGTGGGCGACGCCGTGATCAGCACCCGGGGTGTCGCCGAGCCGCTCAAGAAGTACACCGACAGCATCCATTGCGAGCTCAATCGCGGCAGTTCGAAGATGTTTCGCCGCACGGAACGGCCGGTCGGCGGCGAGGACACCGCCTTCCTCGAACTCGTCAAGCACCTCGAGTGAGCGAGGCGTGGAGCATGCACGACGTGCTCCTGTTCTCGCTCCAGCTCGTTCTCGGTATCGCGGTGCCGGGCGCGATCGTCCGCCGCGACATCCGTAGACTCCCGCCCGCGTTTCTGGCGCGCGCATGGCCGGACACGTCGGTGTGGATCGCCGTCGCGCTGGTCAGCCCATTTGCCGTTCTCCTCCATTTCGCCCGCACCCGGCGCACGCTGCGCGGATCCTTGCTCGGCGTCGTTTGGTTCGCAGCCTGCCTCCTCGTGCTGTTTCTGTCGGCGTCGCTGGCCGACATCGTGATTCCGTGAGCTAGAGCGCCGGCCGAGCAGGAGCGGAGCTCTAGCCACCGAGGCGAGCTCTACTGCGCAAAATTGCCGGCTGGCAGGAATGCGCGTAACAGCTTGAATCCAATTCGTTATCTACGAGCCTTGCGCATCGGCGAAGTCAGCTAAACTTCGCAAAAGTGCTCGGACGTCATCTTCCTTTCTCTGCTCCCCGCTCACGCGCGCTCACGCTCGTCGTTGGCTGCCTTGCCGTCGCAGCATGCCAGCTGGAAGCGTCCGAAACTCCCGACGACGGCACCGGCGGTTCGAACGCCGCGGCGACCGCCGGCACGGGAGGCAGCACGGCCGGAGCGGGCGGCTCCACTGCCGGAGGCGGAAGCGGAGGTAAGGGATCGGGCGGAAGCGGGCTCGTTACGAACGGCGGCAACGGCGCGATGGGCGGAACGGGTGGGACCGGTGGCGCCGCGCCGGCTGGCGCCGGCGGAGCCGGCGCCGTCTCGGGTGTCGGTGGTGCAAGCGCTGGAGCGTCGACGGGCGGAACGGGCGGATGCCCGAGCGGCACGTCCACGTGCGGCGACGAGTGCAAGAACCTCACCATCGACGTGACGAACTGCGGCGCTTGTGGTGTTGCTTGCCGCGCCGACCAGAGCTGCGTGAACGGCGCCTGCGCCTGCACGCTCGGGCAGCTCGAATGCGGCGGCGTTTGCCTGGATGTTTCCGGCGACCCGGCGAACTGCGGGAGCTGCGGCACGACCTGCCCGAGCGGCCAGGTCTGTTCACAGGGTCAATGCAGCGCCGGCTGCGCGGGCAGCCTCACCCGCTGCGGCGGTGCCTGCATCGATACCACCGGCCACCAGAACAACTGCGGAGGCTGCGGCAACGTCTGCCCGGCCGATCAGATGTGCGCGATGTCGAGCTGTCGTTGCCGAACGGGGCAGGCGTCGTGCAACGGCGGTGCGTGCCAGGACGTCCTCAGCGACGAATCGAACTGCGGGGAGTGCGGCAACGCCTGCGCCACCGGGTCGACCTGCACCAACGGCGCGTGCACTTGTCCAAACGGGGGCATCGTTTGCTCCGGCGCGTGCGTGGACCCGACCACCGACGCTCAGAACTGCGGCACCTGCGGCACTCGCTGCGGCAGCGGCACGAGCTGCCTCTTCGGCGGCTGCATCGACCCGAACAGCGTGAATTGCGGCGGAGGCTCGCAGATGAGCCGAAGCTGCACCAGAGACGCCTACGTTCTCCTCGGCAAATACTGGGTCAACAACAACCAGTGGGGCATCAGCGGCTCGAGCGGCCAGCAGTGCATCTGGGGCACGTGCCAGACGGGTGATCTCGTCGGCTGGGGCACCGACTGGCAGTGGAGCGGGGGCGGCAACGGGGTGAAAACCTACGTGAGCCTCGTGTTCGGCTGGCAATGGGGCTGGCGCGTCTCGAACACCGGGCTTCCGATCCAGATCTCGTCGGGGAAATCGGTCAATTGTGGTTGGAGCTTTTCGGTCACGAACAACGGAACCATCAACGTCTCGTACGACATGTGGGTCCACTCGACGTCGAACCCCGACTCGAGCTCCGACCCGACGGACGAAGTGATGGTGTGGCTGTACCGCGCCGGCGGCGCCGGACCGATCGGCACGCAACAGACGACGGTCACCATCGGCGGCTCTTCCTTCGACCTCTACCGCGGCATGAACGGCGCCACGAACGTCTTCTCGTACGTGCGCACGCAGAACGCGACCACTGCCGTCCACGACATGACGGACTTTTTGAACGACCTCGTGTCGCGGGGTTGGATGCAGAGCAACAAGTACCTCGCGTCCGTGCAGGCAGGGACCGAGGTCTACTCGGGCAGCGGCAGCCTCACGACCAACGGATTTTACTGCCGGATTCAGTGACGTGTTTTCTCTTTGCGGAGCCGACCGATGACCACCTTCAATCACTCACGATGGTTCGTACCCTTGCTCGCCCTCGGCACACCCGTCTGGACCGCACTCGCGTGCCTGCCAGAAACGAATGACGAACCCGACCCGGAGGACCCACCGATGACGGGCGGCGCCACGGGCGTCGGCGGCGCCACGGGCGTCGGCGGCACGGTCGCGGCTGGTGCGACGGGCGTCGGTGGTGCGACCGGCGTCGGCGGTGCGACGGGCGTCGGTGGCGCCACGGGCGTCGGCGGCACGGTCGCGGCTGGTGCCGGCGGTGTGGGCGTCGGTGGCGCGGTAACGGCCGGTACCGGCGGCGTCGGCGTGGGTGGCGCGGCCGTCGCGGGCACCGCGGGCATCGCGACCGCCGGCACGGCGGGGACCGCGACGACCGACCCGGTCAAGGACTGCTTCACGAAGGTCACCGTGACGACCCCACTCCTCACCGATTTCGAGAGCTACGACGGCGTGCTGCCGGCGTTCGATACCGGTTCGTGGACGTTCACGATTGGCACCACCGCCTACGCCGGCCTCTACCCGCTGTCGGAGGAATCTCCGGCCGGCAGCGGCACGCGCGCGGCGACGTACGTCCTGGATTTCCTCGCTGGGGCGAGCGCCAGCAACTGGGCGGCCCACGCGGCGAACCCGACGACCGCCGATTGGGGCGGAGGCATCGGCATGTGGATGGGCTGTATCAACGCGTCTACTTACGCAGGCCTGACGTTCTGGGTGCGAGGGACGACACCGAACGGCATGATCACCGTCGCGATCGCCACCGAAGACACCACGCCGCCCGACTCGACCGATCCCCGAAAAGGCGGCACCTGCGATCCGGCCCCGACCACCGGGTCGTGCGGCGGCCCGTCCGTCGCCGTCGCCGTCACGGCCGACTGGACGCAAGTCACCCTGCCCTGGGGCATGTTCACCGCCGGCGTCGGCGCGTCCGGCGTCGCCGTCCCCGCGACCGGCGACAAGATCACCGGCATCAGCTTCGGCGCGCAGATGGTCTACGTCGCGAATCCCGCCGACGACGGCGGCACCTACATCCCCGAACCTGGTGCTTTCGACCTCGCCGTCGACAACATCGGCTTCATGTGAGGGAGAGCCGCGCCCGGTGGTAGCCTCGAGCGGTTGACCGCTCGCGTTCCACTTCACGTCCAAATCCTGATCGCCATTGGCGCGGGGCTCGTCGTTGGGCCCCTGCTCGGGAAAGGTGCGTTGCGGCTCGGCGAGATCGGCGTGGTCGTGATCCAGCTGATCAAGGCCGCTGCCGCGCCGTTGCTCTTCCTGGCGGTCGTGAGCTCGATCCTGAAGACGGAGATCCGGGGCCGCTCGGCGCTGCGCCTCGTGTTCTGGGCTCTGGTGAACGCAACGATCGCCCTCTCGATCGGCCTCTTGATCTCGAATCTGTTCTCGCCCGGAAAATCCCTGGTCGGCTTCGCTCCCGAGAACCCGGCCGCGGCGGCCGCCTACGCCAACAGGACGATCGACCTCTTCGCGACGCTCCGAAGCACGATCCCGACCAGTTTCGTCACGCCGTTCGCCGAGAATCTCGTGCTCTCGATCGTGTTCCTCGCGCTCCTCTTCGGCATCGGACTGCGGCGGGTACGCCAGCGTGAACTCGAGCAGGGAGGGCAGGCTTTTCGCGTGATCGAGGACGGCGTCACCACGCTGCTCTCGCTGATGGAGGTCGTGCTCGGCTGGGTGATCCGGCTGATTCCGTTCGCCGTTTTCGGGGTCGTGGCCCGCTCGGTCGGGGAGCACGGCTACGCCCCGCTCGCTGGGCTGCTCGTCTACACCCTGGTCGGTGTCGGTGGGCTCCTGCTCCACGTTCTCGTCACCTATCAGCTCCAGGTCGTGCTGCTGTCGCGCGTTCCGCTGCGCGTGTTCTGGCGCGAGGCCAAGGAACCGGTGACCTACGCCCTCGGCGCGAACAGCAGTTTGGCCACGCTGCCCGTCACCCTGCGCGCGCTCGATCGGCTCGGCGTACCGCGTTCCGCGTCGACGCTCGGCGCCTGCGTCGGCACGAACTTCAACAACGACGGCATCATCCTCTACGAAGGGATGGCGGTGCTGTTCGTCGCCCAGGCGAGCGGCATCGACCTCACGGTCGGCCAGCAGCTGTTCGCGGCGCTGATGTGCATGATCGCCGCCATGGGCGTCGCGGGCGTTCCGGAGGCGGGTTTCATCTCGCTCGCGCTGGTGCTGAACACGGTGGGGCTGCCGCTCGAGCTCTTGCCGCTACTCCTGACGGTCGATTGGATCATCGCGCGGGGCCGCTCGGCCACCAACGTCTTGAGCGACATGGTGCTGTCGCTGCTCATCGCACGGTCGTCGCCGGACTCGGAAGGATCTCGATCTTGAGCCGCGACCGCGCGTTTTGGTAATACGCGGCGAGCGCCGCCTGGAGCCTTGACGCGACGTACCAGCGGCGCAGGCCGGGCAGGATCGTCTCGAACGGGGCGTCGCGGAACGGCGTCCGTTCGCTGCGGTAGAGCGCGCGCAGTTCGGCTTCGCTCGGTGCCAGCATCGGCGACACCATGCGATCGAGGTAGAGGCTCGCCCGCGCCTGCCTTTGCCACAGCGCCGAAAGCTCTCGGCCGGTCAGACCCTCCGCGCGGGCAGCCTGCTCCAGATTCGCGGGCCCACCGGCGCGCTCCTCCATCAGCCGGCGGGCGGCGTCGGTCTGCTGCGCGAGGTCGCGGGCACTCGGTTCTGGATCGATGCGCAGCCCAGCGAGGAGGGTTTCGGCCACGTGGCGCTCGAGCGCGGAGGAAAGGTGCCGCTCGCGATAGGCCGACTGGGTGCGATCGGGGTCCCCCAGCGCCTCGACGCGCGCCTCGAACGCGAGCACGCGCCCCAGAATGAACCGCGGCGAGCGGGCACCGCCGAGCTCAGGCGCCGTGAAGCGAGCAACGGCCCGGTCGACCAGTATCGGCTCGGCGCGCGCCTCGGCCGGCAGGAGCACGAGCGCCCCGGCCAAGAGGAGCTGGGTCCGCCGCACGCGGCGCTAGCCCCCGCGCGATGCAGTGCGTTGTTGCGACGAGGGAGGCTCGAAATCCACGGCGCTATCCTCGGGCGGAGGCGGCGCCGGGGGGGCGTCGGCGGAGCGTGACGCGGCCTCGGTCCGCGCGAGCGACTTCTGGGCGCGCCGCGCGCGAACGAACTCGGCAAAGGTGAGGATCTTGTCGAGGTCCCGCGTTCCTAGCGCGTCGATGATCTCTTCGAGCTCCTTCCGAATCGAGTCCAGACTGCGGCCGCGACGAACGCCGCCGAGTGCTTCCGGTGGGACGGCTTTCCCCGGCCGTGACGGCGCGGCAGCCTCCGGAGGACGGACGGGGCGCGGAATCGGTCTGAGCGCATTGGCGGACATCCATGCCTCCATGAACACGCGAAGGCGTTCACTCCTGAAAGCGAACCAGCGCTCTCGCTCGGTGGTGAACGCGATGAGAACGTCCTTGAAACGGCGGAAGGCACCCTTGCCGTCGATCGCCTGCGACAGCTGAGCCCGAAGCGTCGGCTCGTCCACCATCGGGATGAACCGCTCCATCCAGCGGTACTGCTCGCGCGAACTCACGGGCTCGATGCGCAGGTAACCGGGATCGGACGCGATCCGTGCGTGCATCTCCGGATCGGCGAGGCCATCCACGACACGCAGGACTTCACCCGACTGCGCGTGCAGGTAGCTGTGCACCTCGGGGGCGTTGTTCTCGAACGCGTCCTCGAGGGCCTCCCAGTCCACGGGCACATCCCGGATTGGCTGACCGACCCCCTGACGCTGTTCTAAGTCTGACATTGCGATAGTCCCGTTTCGCCCGTTTACCTTACCCTTTTTTACCTGAACGCGCTTGGGCGGCACCTTCTTCCCGAGCGCACGGGGGGTAATGGGGACGTGAAGAGGACGGAAGGTCCACGCTCGGAACCCTCAATCTGGGGACGAAACTCGCACAGGGCAAGTGGCCTTTCCCCACACCCCGGCCTGCACCTTTCCCGCGCCCTTGCCCGCTCCCTTCCCCGCGCCCTTCTCCGCTCCCTTCTCCCCCTTGTTCCCCTGCGGAAGCACGGGTACCCTGGGTTTTGTCTCATGGCGCGCCTCTTGCTCGTGTCGCCGGACGGCCAGCAGATGGTCGACCTCCGAGACTTCAATTCCCTAGGTCGGCACCCTAGCAATACGATCCAGCTTCTCGACAAGATCGTGTCGAAGGAGCACTGCATCGTCGAGCGCCGGGGGCAGACGTACGTCCTCCGCGACCTCGGTAGCCTGAACGGAACGTACATCAACGGCGAGCGCGTCAACGGTGAGCGCGAACTCCGGCACGGCGACGACTTGGCGCTCGGCGGGACGCGTGGACGCTACGACGACGGCTCGGGCAGGCCGATGCCGACCCCGCAGGTGCAGGCGCACCAGTACACGCAGCCGGTGCAAATGCCGGGCCCCGGTTGGCAGCCCCAACCACCGAGTACCGCGCAGCCCTACGGCGCCCCTTCCGCGGGCCCGGCCACGGCGCCGTTCGCCCCCGCCCGACCGGGCGCGCCGCTCTCCCCGTACCCGGCCACCCCTCAGGCCGGGGCCCCCGTCCCCGCGCCGGTGGCGCTGACGGCCGGCACCCGTGTCGACGTGAACGACAAGGCGCGCGCCATCGGCACGCAGATCGCCGCCATCCAGAAGGGCTTTCTGCCGTACGACCAGCTCGCCGGGAACACGCAGCAGCTGCAGCAAGACTACGAGCGCCTGCGCCTGTCCCACGAACTCTCTCGCGAAATTGCGCTCGAGCGTGACCTGCCGAAGCTCCTCACCAAGATCCTGCTCACCATCTTCAAGTTCGTCCGCGCCGACCGCGGCGTGATCTTCTTGATGGACGGCAAGGGCGAGCTCGTGCCGAGCGCCAGTCAGCGGCGCGACGGCACGGACTCTCCGATCCAGGTTTCGTCCACGATCATGAGCCACGTGATCAAGGAGCGCGCGAGCGTGCTCACCCACGACGCGGCCATGGATTTTGCCGCATCGAAGGGCCGGAGCATGATCCTGAATCGGATCGGCTCCGCGATCGTGGCGCCGCTCCTCCACAACGACGAGATCCTCGGGGTCCTGTGGCTCGACAGCGAAACGCTGGCGCAATTTCAGCCGAAGGACATCGAGATCGTGACCGCCATCGCCGCCCAGGCCGCGATGTTCATCGAGATCACGATCCTCGGAAAGAAGATCGAACAGGAGATCGTCAACCGCGAGCGCTTCAGCCGTTTGCTCTCTCCGAACGTCGCCAAGCGGGTGATCTCGGGCGAGCTCGAGGTGAAGAAGGGCGGTCAGCTCGTCGAAGAGTGCACGGTGTTCAACTCGGACATCCGCGGCTTCACGCGCATGAGCGAAGGCGCCCACCCGGCCAGCGTCGTCGACATGATGAACGAGTACTTCGAGCAGATGGTCGAGACGCTGTTCAAGTACGAGGGGACGCTCGACAAGTTCATGGGCGACGGCATCATGGCGCTGTGGGGCGCCCCCGTCGTTCACCCGGACGACGCCTTGCGCAGCGTGTCCTGCGCACTCGAGCAGATGGATGTTCTGGCGCGCTTCAATCGCAAGCGCGTGGAGGACGACCTGCCGCCGCTGGCGATCGGCATCGGGATCCACACCGGTCCCCTCGTCGCCGGGTACATCGGCAGCTCGAAGGCGCTCTCGTACACCGTGATCGGCGACACCGCGAACACCAGCGCGCGCATCTGCGGCATCGCCGCCGCCGGCCAGGTGCTGATCAGCGAGGCAACCCTCGCCAAGGTGCAGGCCAAGGTCGAGGTGGACGAGCTCCCGCCGGCGAACCTGAAGGGCAAGGAAAAGCCGTTCAGGATCTTCAACGTCAAGCGCCTCGCCCCGTCCGTGCAAGTGCCCACCGCCGTCACGCCGGGCTGAGCGGCCTATCGCCCCGCCCGATTCCCCGGTGATCACGGATCGAGGGTAATTCACGGCCTTCTGAGGCTCGACGGCGCACCGCGTTAGGTCCGCTGCTCGACTTCGGCGACGGATTCGAGCAAGTTTCGCCGCAAAATGGCTGCGCACGTCCTCGCGTTCGAGCGTCCGGTCGTCGAGCTCGTGACGCGAGTGCGCGAACTCCGCGCGCTCGCGACGACGGACGAACGCTGGGCGCCGGAGCTCGAGCGATTGGAAGAGAAGGCGGCGCACCTGGCGCGCAAGGTCTTCGCGAACCTCTCGCCGATGCAGAAGGTGCAGCTCTCGCGGCACCCGAACCGACCGTACACGGCCGACTACATCTCGCGCCTGTTCAAGGACTTCGTCGAGCTGAAGGGCGACCGCAGGTTCGCCGAGGACAGTTCGATCCTCGGGGGGGTCGGCCGTTTCCACGGCAAGAGCGTGGTCGTGGTCGGGCACCAGAAAGGTCGCTCGACCAAGGAGAACGTGCAGCGAAACTTCGGCATGCCCCATCCCGAGGGTTACCGGAAAGCCATTCGCCTCTACGAGCTCGCCGATCGCTTTGGCTTGCCGGTGTTGACGTTCATCGACACGCCGGGAGCATTCCCCGGTATCGGTGCCGAGGAGCGGGGCCAGAGCGAAGCCATCGCCAAGTCGATCGAGGTGATGGCGGGGCTCGGTGTCCCGGTCGTCACGACCGTGATCGGCGAGGGCGGATCGGGCGGCGCGCTCGCGCTCGGCACGGCGAACCGCGTGCTGGTGCTCGAGTTCGGCTACTACTCCGTGATCACACCGGAGGGCTGCGCGGCGATCTTGTGGAAGGGCCCCGAGAACGCGCCGGAGGCGGCAGCGCGCCTGCGGATCACGGCACCCAACCTGCTCGAACTCGGCATCGTCGATCAGATCGTCGACGAACCGCCCGGCGGCGCGCACCAGGACCACGACGCGGCGGCGCGTTTGCTCGATCAGGCGATCTTCGCGCAGCTCTCGGCCCTCGGCGAGCTCGGACCGGACGAGCTCAAAGACGACCGTTACCAGCGCTTTCGTCGCCTCGGCGCGTTCGTCGCTTGATCGATCGAGTCGCTGACTAGATCGAGTACTTGAGCACCGGCCGCTCCGCGCGCGTGAGCTCCTTGGCGCGCGCAGCCATGTCGGCGAGCGTGGTCTTCTCGAGCACCTCGACGCTCGCGTCGTGCGCTTGCCGGAGCAGCAGGCGCACCGTGCAAGTCGCCTCGTCACGGCAACCGTCGCAGCGGCGGTAGGCGGTCTTGCTCAAGCACGGCACCGGCGCGATGGGTCCGTCGATCACGCGCAAGACCGACGCGAGCGTCACGCTCTCCGGCGGGCGCGCGAGCAGGTACCCGCCACCGCGCCCTTTCCGGCTGCGGAGCACACCGTGCTGCTTGAGCTCGGCCAGGATGGCCTCCAAAAATTTCTTCGGGATGTCCTCTTGGGCGGCGATGTCCGCAATCAGCAGAGGCTCGCCCGGAGCAGCAAGCGCAAGGCGCGAGAGCGCCTTCAGCGCGTACTTGGCTTTCATCGTGATCACGACGAAGCAGTGTAGCGGCGCCCGGCCGCACCGCGCACCTTGACGCGGCCGACCGAACCACTGGCCGCGGATTCCGTTGCCACGGTCATCGGCCGAGATCTGCCCCTGTTTTGCCTGAAACACGACCGTTACACGCCGAATACGGCGCGATCGGCATGCTGGAGGGGTGCTTGACCGGGTGGTAGCGCATCGGTAGGTTCCGCCCGGCGGCCGGGACCCAGTCCGGCGCCGCCGCGGCCGTCTCGGCCCGGGCAGGGGAAACGCAAGGACGATCCATGGCAACGAAGATTGGTATCAACGGTTTCGGTCGTATCGGTCGCTGCGTGCTGCGCGCGCTTCACCAGCGAAAGGTGAGTGACCTCCAGGTCGTCGGCATCAACGACCTGACGGACACCAAGACGCTCGCCCACCTCCTCAAGTACGACTCGATCCACCGCACGTTCACCGCCGCACCGGTGGGTCACACCGAGAAGGCGCTCAAGGTCGGCGACAGCGAAATCGTCGTGACCGCGCTCAAGGATCCCAAGGAGCTTCCCTGGAAGAGCCAGGGCGTGGACATCGTGCTCGAGTGCACGGGCTTGTTCACGGACAAGGAAAAGGCGAGCGCGCACCTCGGAGCGGGCGCCAAGAAGGTCATCATCAGCGCTCCGGCCAAGAACCACGACCTCACGCTGGTCATGGGCGTGAACCAGGAGCAGTACGACCCCGCGAAGCACCACATCGTGTCGAACGGGTCCTGCACCACGAACTGCCTGGCCCCGGTGGCCAAGGTCATGCTGGACAGCTTCGGCATCGAGAAGGGGTTGATGACCACCATCCACTCCTACACGAACGACCAGAGCCTGCTCGATCTGCCGCACCGCAAGGGCGACCTTCGCCGCGCCCGCGCCGCCGCGGTCAGCATGATCCCGAGCAGCACCGGCGCCGCCAAGGCGCTGAGCGAGGTGATCCCGAGCCTGAAGGGCAAGTTCGACGGCCTCGCCATTCGCGTGCCGACGATCGACGTGTCGCTGGTCGACCTGACCCTGACCACCGAGAAGCCGGTGACGATCGAGGCGATCAACGCCGCGATGAAGAAGGCGGCCGACAGCGCTCCGCTCAAGGGCTTCCTCCACTACGTCGACGAGGAGCTCGTCTCGAGCGACTTCATCGGCCACCCGGGCTCGAGCATCTTCGACGCCACGCAGACCAAGGTGCTCGGCGACAAGTTCGCCAAGGTCTTCTCCTGGTACGACAACGAGTGGGGCTTCGCGAACCGCATGATCGATCTCGCGCTGCTCATGGCCCAAAAGGGCTGAGCCCACCCGGGCCAAAAGAAGGAGCCGATATCATGGGCATGCTCGACGGCATCCGCCTCATCGACGAGCTTCCGCTCGAAGGTAAGCGCGTTTTCATCCGCGTGGACTTCAACGTCCCGCTCGACAAGGCGACCGGGAAGATCACGGACGACGAGCGCATCGTCGCCTCGCTGCCGACGATCAAGAAAGCGATCGCCTCGGGAGCACGGCTGATCCTGGCGTCGCACCTGGGGCGGCCAAAGGGCCAGCGCGCACCGAAGTACAGCTTGGAACCGGTCGCCGTCCGGCTCAGCGAGCTGATCGAAAAGGACGTCACCCTGCCGGACGACTGCATCGGCGACGCCCCGAAGAAGGTCGTCGCCGACCTTCGTCCGGGTCAGGTGTGCCTGCTCGAGAACGTGCGCTTCCACGCCGAAGAGGAAAAGAACGACGAGGCGTTCGCCAAGGAGCTCGCCTCGCTCTGCGACGTGTACGTGAACGATGCTTTCGGTTCCTCCCACCGGGCGCACGCCTCGGTGCACGGTGTCGCGCGGCTGGTGAAGGATCGCGGCATGGGGTACCTGCTCCGCGACGAGATCAAGGCGCTCGACCGCGTGGTGGCATCGCCGGAACGGCCCTTCGTGGCGATCCTCGGCGGCGCCAAGGTCGCCGACAAGATCGCCGTCATCGAGGCGCTGCTCACCAAGTGTGACGCCATCTGCATCGGCGGCGCGATGGCGAACACGCTGCTCGCGGCCCGCGGTGCCGACATGAAAGCCTCGCTGCTGGAGAAGGACTGGCTCGCGCGCGGCCGCACGCTGCTCGAGCAGGCCGCGGCCAAGGGCGTGGATTTCGTGCTGCCGACCGACGTGGTCGTGGGCTCCGCCACTGACGCGCCGAGCGGGCAGACGGTTCCGGCGAACAGCGTGCCGGACGGGCAGATGGCGCTCGACGTGGGGCCGGACACGGTCAAGGCGTTCGGCGCTCGCGTGGCCAAGGCCAAGACGATTTTCTGGAACGGCCCGATGGGCTTTTTCGAAAATGCCGCTTTCGCCGGCGGAACGAACGGCATCGCGCAGGCGCTCGCCGCGTCGTCCGGGTTCAGCGTGGTCGGTGGCGGCGACAGCGTCGCGGCGGTCAAAGCTGCCGGCGACGCGGTGCTGTCGAAGATCGGCTTCATCTCCACCGGTGGTGGCGCTTCCCTCGAGCTCGTCGAGGGCAAGAAGCTGCCGGGCGTGGAGGCGCTCCGCGCCTGATGCGCACCTACGTCATCGCCGGAAACTGGAAGCTCAACGCCGGAGGAAGCGACGGTTGTGAGCTCGCCGTCAAGGTCGCCAAGGCGACCGCCGGCGTGAAAAAGGCGACGATCGTGGTGGCGCCCCCCGCGACCGCCATCGCGGCCGTGAGCTCCGACCTCGCCGGCACGCACGTTGAAGTGGCCGGGCAAAACCTCTACCCGAAGGACTCGGGCGCCTTCACCGGTGAGGTGAGCGCGCCGATGCTGGTGGCGGCCGGCGCCAAGTGGGTGATCCTCGGGCACAGCGAGCGGCGCCAGTACTTCGCCGAAACGGACGCGTTCGTTCGCGACAAGGTGAAAGCGGCGGTCGCCGCGAATCTTCGCCCGATCGCGTGCATCGGTGAAACGCTGGCCGAGCGCGAGGCCGGGAAGACGCTGGAAGTGGTCTTTCGCCAGCTCGATGCGATCGTGCCGGAGCTCCTCGCGCGGCCGGGGTTCGGCGTGATCGCGTACGAGCCGGTGTGGGCGATTGGCACCGGCAAGGTGGCAACCACCGAGCAAGCCCAAGAGGTGCACGCGGCGATCCGCGAGCGTCTGCTCGCCACGTCGGCCGAGCTCGCAAGCGAAACCGCGATCCTCTACGGTGGCAGCGTCAAGGCGGACAACGCGGCAGGGCTCCTCGCGTGTCGTGACATCGACGGGGCGCTGGTCGGCGGCGCGTCGCTCGATGCCGAAGGCTTCGGGAAGATCGCAGCCGCCGTACCGAGCTGAGAGTCGGAGCAACCATGGCAGCGACATCATCACCGGAGTCGACCGACGAGAATCCGGCGCGCTGCCAGAGCTGCCACGGAACGGGCGAGATCGGCACCGAGTTCGGTCTCGCGAGTTGCCCCGATTGCGGCGGTGCCGGCTACCTGCCGTCGCCGCACGTTCTGGTGGAGTGGCGCGCGCGCGACATCGAGCGCACTCACGGCACGGGCACGACGGCGGTGGCGCGCGACGTACGGTTCCTGCTCGCGGAGCTCCGGCGCTCGCGCGACGCGCTGACGGAAATCACGGCGCTCGCCCAGGAGCTCGACGACAGTAACCCGGTCGCAGCTCGGCTTCGCTTTACCGCAAGCCAAGCGCTCCGCCTGTACGAAGTCACCGCCGAGCGACCCCCGACCAAGGGCTGAAGCACGAGCCCTGGCGCCGCCCGCCCCGGCGGGCTAGAAACCGGACCTCGAACCGATGGCCGAGATCATCCACACACCGCTGACCGTGCTGCACATCATCGCCTGTGCCTTCCTGATCCTGGTCATCCTGATCCAGCCGGGCAAGAGCGGCGGCATGGGCGTGTTCGGGGCCGCGGGCGCCCAGCAGGTCTTCGGCGGGCGCGGTGCCGGGAATTTCTTGACCAAGACCACCTGGGCGACGGCCGCCGTTTTCTTCGCGACCAGCGTGACGCTCGCCTATCTCTCGTCGTCCACCGACGATTCGCTCCAAGAGAAGGCGCGGCTCGAGGCGGCGAAGAAGCCGTCGAAGCCCGACGAGATCGCGAAACCGGCGAGCTCCAAGTGACGGTCCATCGCGGTGTCGACGCCCTCGGCGTCGGCGCCGCGAAGGTAGCCGTCTCTCTGCTGCTCCTGTTTGCCGGCTTCCGGGCCGTGAGCGACGACGACTACGCTCGCATCGTCATCGCGCAGCGCTTCGCGGAGACCCCGGCGCTCGATCCGAGCGGAACGAGCTGGCTGCCGCTGCCGTTCTGGATCTACGGCCTGGCTTTCCGTGTGTTCGGCGGCACGCTCGAGGTCGCGCGCGTGGTGGCGGTGACGGGCGGCGTGGTCGCGGTGCTCTTGGTCTGGCTTTCAGCGCGCTGGATCGGCGCGAGCCGGGCGGGCGCGGTCCTCGCCGGCCTGCTCGCGGCGGTGTTTCCGTGGTCGGCCTGGCTCGGGACGGCAGCGCTTCCCGAAGCCCCGACGGCAGGCCTGGTCGTTTTCGCGCTGGCCGGCACGACGCGGGACGGGGCGCGGGACCGGTGGGCGTCCGGGCTCGCGATCGCCGCGGCCTGCCTTTCGCGATACGAGGCATGGCCGGTGGCGGTGGTGGTGGCGCTCGCGGCAGCGCGTGACGCGCGCCGACGACGCTCGCTGGCGCTCCTCGGCGTAGCGGTCGTGGCGCTCGCGCCGGTCGCTGCCTGGTTCCTCCACGGGCATGCAGTGCACGGCGACGCACTGTTCTTCTTTCGACGGGTCGCGGCGTACAAGCAGGCGCTCGGTGCGCACGGAGCAGCTGCGTCGACGCTCTTCGAACCGCTCCGCGCACTGCTGGTCGATGCGCCGGAAATCGTGGTCGCGGTCGTGGCGGCGCTCGCTCTCGGCGGCGTTTCCCGCTCGATGCTCCGACCCGCGCTCGGCGCGCTCGCGCTCGTCCTTTTCCTCGTGCTCGGCGAGCTCGGCGGCGGAGGCCCGACGCACCACGCGGCGCGAGCCCTCCTCGCCGTCTGGTACGTCGGCGCCGTGGCGATCGGCGAAGCCGCGGGAAGACTCGTGGAGCGCGGCACCTCGCCCGCGCTGGGGTTCGGTGCTCCGCTCGGCGTCGTGGTGCTCGCCTGGCTCGTGCGCGCTCCATTTCCATCGGATTTCGCCGACCGCAGCGCCGCGCTCGCGCTCGGGACCCGCGCCCGCGAGCTTTCGGCACCGGGCCTTTTCGTGGACACGCCCGACTACGCCCACCTCGCCGTGACGGCCGCGTTCGGCCGGCCGAGCCGCGTCGTCCCCTTCGACGATCGTGACCCGCGGCGAACGCGCGGGGCGGATCCGTTCGAGAGCGCCGCCGCCCTACGCGCCCGGATGAGCAGCATGCCGGCAGCATGGCTCGTCGTCACCCGCGCCCACGCTCCTATCGCGCTCGAGCTCGGGGTCCTTCGCGCCGAAGCCGAAGAACTCGTCTTGATCGCACCGCGGCACCAACACGATTGACCGCTTCCGCCGCTCGGCGGCAGTTCATCGAGTTCTGAGCGAGGGCGGTCGACCGTGTACGGGGCTTCCCATAACGGGACGTCCGGATGTCTCCACAAGGAGAATTCGAGACGACCGCGTCGCCCGAGGGCGGCCAGGCTCGGCAGATAGCGAGCGATCGGCATGGCACGATTCGTGGAAGGTGGGGCGGCAATGGCACAGACGCCGCGAACCATGAGTGCGGTGGCCGCGGACCTCGCCCACATCGAGCAAGTCGCAAAGGTGCTTGGTGGGATCCCAGTGTGGGAAGTCTTTCCCGAGAGCGCCGCTGCGGACGCGGGAGTCCGCTTCGGCGACATCATCCTGAGTGTCAACGGAACCGCCACGCCTACGTTCAAGGCGTTCCTGAATGCCGGAGCTGCTCACCTGTCTCGGCTCGAGTTCCGGGTATTTCGCAACGGCGCGCTCCTCAGCCTGAGCCGCGGCCACGGGCCCCGCCACCTTCCAGCGAACTGGATCTAGATCTCGGCGTGGTCCTCGAGTCGGCGCCACATTTCCAGGGTCGTCTTGACCCGTCTCACGACGTCGGTTCTCCTCGATCTGTACCTGCCGATGCACCGCTCATTTGTCGCTGGGCTCGCTGCGATCGCGCTCTCGCTTGCAGGGTGTAGCGACGAGAATGATGGCGCGGATCGCGGCGCGTCGGGCGGGGCTTCAGGCGGGGAGGCGGGTCGCGTGCCGGTGTCGGGGGCAGGCGGTACCGCCGGCGAGATCGGGGCGGCGGGTCTCGGGGGTGCGGCTGGCAGCATGGCTGGCGGCGCTGGCGTTGCGGCCGCGGGAACGGCTGCCCTGGCGGGGGCGGGTGGCGGGGCCGGTGAAGCCGCACGGGGCGGTACCGGTGGCGCGGCGATGGGAGGCGCCGGAGCGGGCAGCGCGAACGCCGGTGGAAGTGGCGCGAGTGCCGGAGCAGGCGGCGCGAACGCTGGTGGAAGTGGCGCGAGCGCCGGAGCAGGTGGCGCGAGCGCCGGTGGAAGTGGCGGACCGCCGGGCGATCCGGGCGCATGTCCGAGCCCCTTCACCACCGTTGACCTTTCGAACCTCGATGCCGAGGAAATCCTCGAGCCTTACGCCGTCACGGGGTCGACCGCGAACGAGATCCGCCAGAGCATCAATCAGAATCGCGGGCGCGACTACGACGCCTACACGGACTGGTTCATCAGCTGGCAGTACACCACGTCTCTCTGCGATGGCAGCGGCCTTCGGGTCACGGTGGATGTCACCTACAGCGTGCCCGAATGGAATCCGCCAGTGGGCGCCGACCCAGCGCTGGTCGAAAGCTGGGAGAGTTACATCGATGCGCTCTTTTGCCACGAGTTCGGCCACGCGCTGCACGGGCTCGAAGCCGCCAACGACGTGTACGACGAACTCTCGAGCATCGACACCGGTGGTGACTGCGCGGCGCAGCAGGAGCTTGCCGACGCGGCATTTCAGAGCATCATCGACGAGTACGCGGCGCTCGAGGTCGCCTACGACGACGAGACGAACCACGGTGCGACCATGGGTGCGGTGTTCCCGCCACCGTGACGTACGGCGCTCGAGCGCCACGGCTCGGCGACACCGGGCCCTGCGGGTTGAGCAAAAAAAAGCGCGAACGCCGTTGTCGACGCTCGCGCTCTTCTTCTTGTGCTGACGGGCTCGCGATCAGAAGCGATCGCGTCGGCCGCCGCCGCGTCGACGGTCACCGTCGTCGCCGCCGCCGCCACCCCAGCCGCCGGCGCCGCCGCCGCGGTCACCACCGCCGCCACGAGGACCGCCGCCACCGCCACCGAAGCGACGCGGGCCGCCGCCACCACCGCCGCCGCGACCAGGACGCGGGCCACCGCCGCCGCCACCGGCCTGGCGCTCACGCGCCTCGTTCACCACGATCTCGCGTCCGTCGAGCGAAACACCGTTCATTCCGTTGATCGCGCTCGAACCCTCGTCCGGCGTCGAGAACTCGACGAAACCGAATCCACGGGAGCGACCACTCACGCGGTCGATCACCACCAGGGCCGAAGTCACGTTGCCGAACTTGCCGAACTCGTTCCTCAGCGTGTCCTCGGTCGTCGAGTACGCCAGATTACCCACATACAGTCTCATTTCGAACTCCAGATCCAGACAGCGTCTTCCTCAACGGCCCTCGGACGAACGCTTTGACGCTTCACGCTCACTGCCACTCCCCCTCACCAGCAGGGGGCGCGCCACGCAGAACTAAACAGCGTCGGTCTCATCGTCGGACAAACTTTGCTAGATCTGGCGAAGGGCCAGCCGAGGATATCACTGCTCCCAGAGCCCGGCCACGGCCCAGCGGCCCACTGATTTGGCACTCCTGGAACCTGGCCGGCCCGTCGGCCTTTCATGCCCAAATCCTGAAGTTTAGCCAATTATTTCACGTCAGCGGGCGCGCACCGATACCATGTCCACCATGTTTGGCCTCGCGGGCCGCCGGCTGGCCGAAGGGTTGATTGCGCTCTTTGCGCTGCTCGGGTTCACCCTCGTGCCCCTGGGCCGGAAAACCGCGCTCGAGCATGCGCGGGACATCTTCACGACGCCCGCCGCCGAGACCGCCTTCCGCGAGCTCGGCGGCGCGACGCTCAGGCTCCGCGACCGGCTCACGGGTGCGATCCTGGGGTCCGACAGGCAGGCGGCACCGCTCGATCCCGGCCGCGCCGAACCGACCGTCCCCGAGCTTCCAGCGGGACGCCGTCCGCCGGCACGGTAGAGCGGATCAGACAGCGCGAGCGGCGTCGCTCAGGCGCCGGTCGGGCGCTCTTCGTGGGGGTGTTCGTTGTAGTACGCGTCCAGGCTCTCCTTGGAGATGCGGACGGTGATCAAGCCGTCTCCCTGGATGCGAGCCTGGCAGCCGAGTCGCGAGCTCATCTTCACGTCGAACGCCTTGTCGAGGATGTCCTCCTCGTCTTCACTCGCTTCACTGAGCAGCTCGGCGCCCTGCTCCACGTAGACGTGGCACGTCGAGCAGGCACAGACACCGCCGCACGCGCTGCCCTCGGGCGCGTGACCTTCCTGTGCGGCCTTCAGAAGCGAGCTCCCGACCGGAACCTCGACCTCGGCGTCGACGCCGTCGGCCAGGAAGCGCACGCGCGGCATCAGCGCGACTCCCTTGCCGCCGAGTGAGCGGCGAGATGCGCTTCGACACCCGCGGCACGCTCCACCCGCCGTTCGACGTCGCTCACCGCACGCCCTTCGATCGCGGCTTGAACCGCGCGGTTCATGCGCCGGCCGGCCCAGGCGTGGGTGGCTCGGTCCAGCTCGTCGATCCGCGCCTGGATGGCGGCCGCGCTCGGGCCGGCGATCGCGGAGCCGAGCGCCACGAGAGCGTGCTCGACGCGCTCCCCCTCCCCGGCCTCGAACAGATCGCGATCGGTTTCGAGCGCGCGCCTCGTCGCGAGCATCAAGCGCTCGGCCTCGACGCGCGCGTCCGCGAGCCGTCGTGCCTCGAAGTCTTCTTCGCCGTGGTCCAGGGCGTCGATCAGCATACGCTCGACTTCCTCGTCGGTGAGCCCGTGGCTCGGGCGCACTTCGACCCGCTGCGCGATGCCGGTTTGACCTTCGCGTGCCGTCACGGCGAGCAGCCCATTTTCATCGACGTGGAACTCGACCTCGAGCCGCGCCATGCCCGCCAGCATGGGTGGCACGCCCTTCAGCGAAAAGCGGGCGAGCGAGCGGCAGTCCGCGGCGAGCTCGCGCTCGCCCTGCACGACGTGGAGCTCGAACCCGGTCTGGTTGTCGGCGTACGTCGTGAAGGTCGCCTTGGCCCCCGCCGGAATCGTCGTGTTTCGCGGCAGGATCTTGTCGACGCCGCCGCCCATCGTTTCGATACCGAGCGACAGCGGCAGCACGTCGAGCAGGAGCACCTCGTCGCTGGCGCGCGACAAGAGGTCCGCCTGGATTGCCGCGCCGTAGGCCACCACGAGTTCCGGGTCGATGTCGGCAAGCGGCTCGCGCGCGAACAGTTCCGCCACGTAGCGCCGCACGCGCGGCACGCGGGTTGCTCCGCCGACGAGGATCACGCCGTCTAGGTCGCCAGCCTCGAACCCGGCGTCGCGCAACGCTCGGCGACAGGCGCGCCCGGTGCGCTCGAGCAAGGGCTCGATGAGCTCGTCGAGCTCCGCGCGCGTCACCGCAATCGTCACGTCGGCGCCGCCGCGCGCCGGAAGGGTCACCACCGTGCGGTCGCCGTCGGTGAGCGCGTGCTTCGCCTCGCGGGCGCTCGACAGCGCAAGGCTCACCACCTCGGGTGTGCGCGTCGCGGCATCCGTAGCACCCATCGCGACGAGCAACCGCTCGGCCAGCGCCCGATCCATGTCGTCGCCACCGAGAGCGCTGTCACCGCCGGTGCTCCGCACCTGGAACACGCCGCCCTCAAGCGAGAGGATCGTCACGTCGAAGGTGCCGCCCCCGAGGTCGTACACGGCAAAGCGGCCGTTCTTCTTGCTTTCGAGGCCGTACGCGAGCGCGGCGGCCGTCGGTTCGTTGAGCAACCGGAGTACCTCGAGCCCCGCCACCCGACCGGCGTCCCGCGTCGCCTGCCGCTGGGCGTCGTCGAAGTAGGCCGGGACCGTGATCACGGCGCCCCCGACACGCCGCAGCTGGTCGACAGCGCTTTTGGCGAGACTCTTCAGGATTTCGGCCGCGACCTCGACCGGTGTCACGACCCGCGCTCCGACGTCGAAACGCACGACGCGCCGATCGCTGTCGCTCTGGGCGGCGGCAAAACGGTACGCCCCGAGGCGCCGTGTTTCCTCGTCGTCAGCGCTCTTGCCCATGAAGCGCTTGACGCTCGACAGCGTGCGGGCGGGTTCCCGCGTGGCGTACGCCTGCGCCGAACGGCCGACGATCACGGCGCCGTCCGCGGCAAAGTGAACAACCGAAGGCAAGAGCGACCCGCCGTCGCAGGTGACGAGCGCCACCGGGCGCTGATCGGAGACATAGGCGACGATGGAGTTCGTGGTGCCGAGATCGATACCGATCGGCGTCGGCGGCGCCTTGGGGTCGTAAATGTCGAGCAGCATCAGCCTATCTCGTCTTCGATCGCGCCCGCCTCGTCGAGGAAGCGCCGGTGGTAGCGGAGCTCACCGAGTGCCGCCTCCGCGCCGCCGAAATCGGGCGGCGTTTGGGCAAACGCACGCGAAAGCTCGGCGATCGAGCTCTTCTCGCGGTCAGCGACGCCGGCGGCCAGCCGGCGCACGGCCTCGAGATCCTGCTTCTCGCGCGCTGCGCCGAGCGCTTCGCGCCGCTCGAGCACGTCCATGAGCAGCGCCGGCGCAGCCGGCGGAGCGTTCGTTTCCCTCACCGGATGGCCGTGGTGCTCGAGCAGCGCCTCGGCGCGACCGATCGGATCCTTCAAGCGACGGAACGCTTGGTTCACCTCGATCGCACGGCCGAGCGCGTCCCTCCGCTCGGTCGCGGAGCGGCCGGCGTAGCGGTCGGGATGCAGCGCGCGGCTGAGGTCCCGGTGGCGCCGCTCGAGGAGCGCAAGGTCGAGGTCGAACACAGGCTCGAAGCCGAGAGTCGTGAAGGGGTCAGTCACCTGACGGTGAAGGAGTGCCCACAGCCGCAGCGGGTCGCTTCCTGCGGGTTCTTGAATTTGAAGCCCTGGAAGACCAGCGTCTTCTCGAAATCCAGGGCAGACCCGGCGAGGTAAACGAAGCTCTTCTTGTCCACGTAGAAGCGGACACCGTCGACCTCGACGACGAGGTCGCGATCGCGCGGCGGATCGTCGGAAAACTCGACCACGTACGAGAACCCGGAGCACCCGCCGCCACGCACGCCGAGGCGAATCGCCGCCTCGGGCGTGCCGCGCTGAGCAAGGCGCTTCTTCGCGTACTCGACCGCGGCGTCCGTGATCGTGACCGTCTTCTTGGCGGTGACCGCGTCTGGAACGGCGCCCTTCGGCGCTTCCGTGCTGCTCTGAGTCAGGGCTGAATCCATCGCGATGCCTTACGCGCGCTCCTGGGCTTGCACGACCGGCGGCTCCGACAGAGCCACGCGGGCGGCGCGCTTCTTCTTGTAATCCTCGATGGCGCTCTTGATCGCGTCCTCGGCCAGCACCGAACAGTGGATCTTGACCGGAGGCAGGCTGAGCTCCTCGGCGATCTGGCTGTTCACGATGGTGGCGGCCTGGTCGAGCGTTTTCCCCTTCAGCCACTCGGTAGCGAGCGACGACGACGCGATGGCGGAACCGCAACCGAAGGTCTTGAACTTGGCGTCCTTGATCACGCCTTCCGCATCGACGCGGATCTGGAGCCGCATCACGTCGCCGCAGGCGGGCGCGCCGACGAGGCCCGTTCCGACCTCGGGATCGCTCGCGTCCAACGCGCCGACGTTCTTCGGGTTCTCGTAGTGTTCGATGACTTTTTCGCTGTAGGCCATGGTTCTTTCGCGTTTCTAGGACGGGTGGCTCAGTGCGCCGCCCACTGGATGGTCTTCAAATCGATGCCCTGCTGGTGCATCTCCCAAAGTGGTGACATGTCGCGGAGCTTCTTCACTTTCGCGATCACGAGATCGGCCACGTAGTCGACTTCTTCCTCGGTGTTGAAGCGCCCGAGGCCGAAGCGAATCGAGGAGTGGGCGTCGGCCTCGTCGAGGCCCATCGACCGGAGCACGTAGCTCGGTTCGAGGCTCGCGCTGGTGCAGGCCGATCCGCTCGACACCGCCACGTCCTTGATCGCCATCATCAGGCCTTCGCCCTCGACGAAAGCGAACGAAATGTTCAGGTTGCCGGGCAGCCGCTTCTCGAGGTCGCCGTTGACGATCACCTGATCGAGCTGGGCGGTGATGCGCTGGTAGAGCCGATCGCGCAGGCGCTTGATCGTCTCGATCTCCTGCGCCCCCTCACGCTCGAGGATCTCGCAGGCCTTGGCGAAGCCGACGATGCCGGGCACGTTCAACGTTCCTGAGCGATTGCCGCGCTCGTGCCCGCCGCCGTCCATCTGCGCACCGAGCCGCACGCGGGGCTTGGAGCGGCGGACGTAGAGCGCGCCGACGCCCTTGGGCCCGTAGATCTTGTGCGCCGAGAGCGACGCGAGGTCCACGTTCATGCGCCGCACGTCGAACGGCGTCTTGCCGATGCCCTGGACGGCGTCGACGTGAAAGAGGGTGCCCCGAGCGCGCGTCAGTTTGCCGATCTCCTCGATCGGTTGAATGGTCCCAACCTCGTTGTTGGCGAGCATCACGCTGACGAGGATGGTTTTTTCGGTCAGCACCTTGGCCACGTCGTCCGGGTTCACGACGCCGCTCGGCCCGACGGGCAGGTACGTGACCTCGTACCCTTCCTTCTCGAGCCGTTTGCACGAGTCGAGTACGGCCTTGTGCTCGATCACCGTCGTGACGATGTGCTTGCCCTTCTGGGCGTAGTACTCGGCGACACCCTTGATCGCGAGGTTGTCGCTCTCCGTGGCGCCGGAGGTGAACACGATCTCCTTGCCGGATTCCGCGCCGATCAGCCGGGCGATGGTGTCCCGCGCGTCCTCGACCGCGGCCTCGGCGCGCCAGCCGAAGGCGTGGGTGCGGCTCGCCGCGTTGCCGAAATCCTGGGTGAAATAGGGAATCATCGTCTCGAGCACGCGCGGGTCGAGCGGCGTCGTGGCGTGATTGTCCATGTAGATGGGGAGCTTCAGGGACATGGGACTCAGGTGAGATGAACGGCGGTAACGAGCTCCGGAGCGTGCGGTCGCTCCGGATGACGCTCACAGGTGGGGCATGAGTGGACGGGCACCGCCGACTCGCAGGCGGTATCGCAAGCGGTGAGGTAGGTGAGGCTGTCTACCAGTTCGAGTTCGAGCTCGCGGAGCGCCTCGATCTTGTGGCGCGTCTCGGCAAGCTGCTTCAGGTACACCTCGCGGAGCTTCTGTGCCGCCACCGGCGCCGAGCCGGAGCCCTCCTGCTCGCGCACGAGCCCCTGGATCTCGGACAGCGACAGGCCGAGGTTCTGGAGCTTGGAGATCCAGCGCACGCGGATCAGCGCGTCCGGGGTAAAGAGGCGGTAGCGCCCCTTCGAGCGCTCATGGGCCTTCAAGAGCCCGAGCTCCTCGTAGAGGTGGATGGCGCGGACCGTCTTCCCTGCCTGCTTGGCCAGGTCCCCGACCTGCAGAAGGTCGGTATCCCGCACCGGCTCGCCCGCGGGGCGGGACGGCTCTTCGGTAGCGGCGAGGGGGAGGCGACGGGCGGTCATTCCAGTGACAATGAACTAACCCTTACGTACGGGTAAGGGTTACCTAGTCGCGGTTCCGGGTCCTGTCAACCTCAGCCCGTTCGGAGTGCGGAGCCGATTCCACTGCGAGCATTCCCCGCGACTCACGCCATCGGGAGAGTTGTCAAACCTGAGCCATCGGCGGCCGGCTCGGGGACATATCACGGCAGAGCTTGATGGACGAACGAGCAGTCTCGCCGTCGAGCGGGCATCATGGCGCGTGGTAACGGAGCTGAAACCCTCGACCCGATCGGGCTCGGGCCCGACCGACGCCGCTTTGGTGGTCGCGGCGCGAGCGGGCGAGGGATGGGCGCAGGAAGCGCTCTACCAGCGCTACGCCCGGATGGTGATCGGGCTCTCGCACCGCATCCTGGCCGGCCGGGACGACGCCGACGATCTGGCACAGGACGCGTTCGTGTTTGCGTTCACCCGCCTCGACACGCTGCAAAACCCTCAGGCGTTCCAGGCCTGGCTGCGTTCGATCGTGGCCCGCACGGCGAGCAAGCGCCTCAGACGCCAGCGGCTCCTCGTGCGGCTCGGCATTCGCCGCAATCAGCCGATCGATCCGGACACGGTGGTGGCCGCGGACGCCCCCGCCGACGTAGCGAGCGAGATCAGGAGCGTCTACGGACTGCTCGACCGCCTGCCGACGGAGGAGCGGATCGCCCTCGTCCTTCGGCGCGTGGAGGGTCTCGAGCTCGCGGACATCGCCGAGCAGATGAAGTTGAGTCTCGCCACGGTGAAACGGCGCATCGCGGCGGCCGAAGGGCGTCTCGCCCGGGCGCGGGCGCGAGGGTAGGAGCATGACGACGGAGACTCCTCTCTCGAAGCACGTCGCCGTAGACCTTTCGCCGGCGCGGGTTGCTCGCGTGTGGGCCGCCGTCTCCGCGCGGATCGACGTGGCGCCGCGAGCGGGCCGGCGTTGGTTCGCGCGTGGGGTACTCGGTCTCGGCCTCGCCGGCGCCGTGGCCGGCGCCTTCCTGACCTTGAACCGGCAGGGCGACCCCGTCGTGTCCGCGTTCCAGCGGGCGGCGCTCGAAACGGCGGGCGACGCGATGGCCGTCAAGCTCGACGACGGTTCGCGGCTCGAGCTCTCGGCCCACACGCGCCTGCGGGTGACGGAAAATCAGCCGTCGTCGGTTGCGCTCGGTCTCGAGCGTGGGCGCGTCGATCTGGACATCACGCCGCGACCCGGCCGGCACTTCTCGGTGCTCGCTGCGGGTGTCGAGGTGCGGGTGACCGGTACGCGTTTCAGCGTGGAGCTCGGGCCGAGCCGGACGGTGGAGGTCGCGGTGGAGCGCGGGTCGGTCGAGGTCTCGTGGGGCAACGCACCGAAGCGGCGGCTCGGCGCGGGAGAGCGCTGGTCGGTCGATCTCGCCCAGCCTGCGCCGAGCGAAGCGCGCGAACCGAGTCCGGTGCCGGAAGCGCCTCGCGCCACGGCGAGCCCGTCCGCCGCGGACGCGCCGACGGCGGCGGCGGCGCCGGTGCCTCGAGAGCCGGCGGTGGCCGGGGCACGCGAGCTCTTCGACCTCGGCAATGCCGCGCGGCGTGCCGGTGACGCCGCGGGCGCCGCGCGAGCCTACGAGCTCTTGCTCGAGCACCATGCGGGTGATGCGCGAGCCGGGCTCGCTGCGTTCGAGCTCGGACGGCTGCGGATGGATCGGTTGGGTGACGTTCACGGCGCGATCCAGGCGCTGCAGCGGGCGGTGGCACTCGCTCCCGGCGCCGGTTTCCGCGAGGACGCGATGGCGCGGCTGGTAGATGCCTATTCTGCTGCGGGGTCGATGGAGCGCTGCCGATCGGCGCAGAGCGCGTACCTCGAGAGCTATCCGAGCGGCGTGCGGGCGAGTGCGGTGGCGCGGCGCTGCCGACCGCAGTGAGCGGGCGCGGCATCGCTTAGCTTTGCGCCGACGGAGCGCACCGAATACGCTGCCGAGCGGTGATCACGTCCGCCAGGTTGCTGCTCGTGGCGCTCCTCTTGGCGATCCTTCCGGCGCCGGCGCGCGCGGCGCCACGCTGCGGAGCCGAAGGCCGGCCCTGGGTGAGCGTCGTCTTCGAGAGCGCGGGGTTTTCACGCGCGTTCGCCGAGCGGGTGCTTGGCGACCTGCGCGCGGGCCTTGCCAATCGGGGCATCGACGCCTGCGCGAGCGCCGAGGGGCCGAAGGCAGCCCCGCTCGCCTCGGTGCGGATCACGGAGACGAGTGGTCCGAGTGTCGCGGTCGCGCTCGAGATCCGTGACGCCGTCACCGAGAAGCGTGTGATCCGCGAGGTGGATTTGTCTCGCGTTCCGGCGGACGGGCGCGCGTTTGCCGTTGCCATCGCCATCGACGAGCTCGTCTGGGCAAGCTGGGCGGAGATCGCGCTTGCCAAGCGCAGCAAAGCGACACCCAAGGCCAAGCCACCGCCGGAGGTCGTGAAAGGCGTCGAGCGCGTGCTGCCGGAGCGCGAGGAGCGCACCCTGCGCCTCGGAGCGCTGGCGGCGTTCGAACATCACGGCGGGGGGCACACGGCGCTCGGCGCGGACGTGGCCGCATCCTTTCCGCTCGGGACGCGACTCGGCCTCGGGTTTGCCCTGGGCCTCCGCCAGGGTCGCCCGGTGGAGGCGGATCATGGCCGGGTGCTGTCGAGCGCGGCAGGCTTCGAAGCGATGCTCGCCGTGAATCTCGTGCGCGCCCTGCCGCTCGAACTCGGCCTGTTCGCCGGGCCGCGCGCCGCCCTGGTTCGATTCACCGGTGACCCGAGCGCCACCTCGCGGGGCGGTGAGTTTTCCGGCCTCGTGCTCCATCTGCGGGCCGGTGCCGAAGCCGGCATCAGGGTGCTCGGGCCACTGTGGGTCGACCTCGCGGGCGGCGCCGGCGCGCCGCTACGAGGATTGGAGGCGACCGATGCCGGCCAAGTGGTGACCGGGGTCTCGGGGCTCGAGCTTTTCGCTCGGGCAGGGCTCATGGTGGAGCTCTGATGCGGACCGGCATCGCGATCGCTCTGGTCACCCTTGCGGGTCCCGCCTGCCTGGAGCGCGGCGAGGTCCTCGGGCCCGAACCGGTCGGCACGAGCACACCGCCGGTCGCGCTCGCCTCGGACGTGAGCGCAGGAGAACGTCACACGCTGGCGGTATCGCGCGGGCGCCTCTACGCGTGGGGGGCCAACGACACCGGCCAGCTCGGCCTCGGCGATACCGACGAGCGCCACCTGCCGGAAGCCGTGCCGAGCACGCTGCGCTTCGTCCGGGTGGCGGCAGCGAACGCGCACAGCTGCGCGATCGACGACCTTTCGGAGGTGTATTGCTGGGGGGAGAACGCGCGCGGCCAGCTGGGCCGAGGCGACCGCACGCCGAGCCTCACCCCGGTCCGCGTCAGCTTGCCGGCACCCGCCGCGACCCTCTCGGCGCGCTTCAATCACACCTGCGCCCTGTTGCGAAATGCCGCGCTCTATTGCTGGGGGCAAAACGACGAAGGCCAGCTCGGACAAGACGACCCCGGAGTCGGCGGTGATCCCACCGTCGCGGATGGCCTCGAGCCGCTGCCGGTGGGCGGCGCAGAATGGGTCGATGTCGGAGCGGGTGACGGCCACACCTGCGCGGTGCGGCTCGACGGGGCACTCTTTTGCTGGGGTCGCAACACCAGTCACCAGCTCGGGCCGGACCCTCGAATTCAGGTGCGCGTGCCGATCCAGGTCGATGCCGATCTCGACTGGCTCGAGGTCGACGCCGGCCAGCAGCACACGCTGGCCCTGAAGCGAAACGCCTCGCTGTACGTCTGGGGCGATAATGTCGCCTACCCCGACGAAGGCTTCCCGCTCGGCATCGATGTTGCCCAGGTGGACGTGCCGACGCCGCTCGGGTTGCCGGCGGGCGCGGCGGCGATTTCGACCGAAGTATTCCACTCGTGCTCGGTGAGCCACGCCGGGGAACTCCACTGCTGGGGCCGAAATATCGAGGGGCAGCTCGGGACGGGTGACCTCGAGATCCGCCGGGAGCCGACCTTCATCCGCGACGGCATCGCCTCGGTGTCCACCTCGTGGTTCACGACCGCCGCCATCACCGTCACCGGGAGTGTCGTTTGCACCGGCGAGAACGACTTTGGTCAGCTCGGGCTCGGACACCTCGACCGGATGATGGAGTTCACCGAGGTGGTGCTACCGGCGCCGTAGCGCGACAAGGCCTCTCGCGGTAGAATGACTCATTCACTCGCCGTCGTTTCGACGTCGAGTGCCCATGTCATGACTTCTCCCAAAGGAGGATCAGATGACATCCAAAATCGGTGTTTCGATCACTCTCGTCGTGAGCTTTGCGGCGCTCGAGGCATGTCGGTATTCCGAAGCCAAGGAGCCCGAGGCACAGGACATGAAAACGGACGCCCCAGCGGTGAAGTCCAGCGATAGCTCACCGCCCCCCTCGGAGAGCGAAAGCTCGGCCGAGCTCGCCACGGCGCCGCCGCCCCCGACGGGCGCCTGCGACGACCGCGCCTGTGTGGCGAGCGAAGACTGCTGCAAGGGTTTCGCCTGCGGGTTCGATCCCGAGCGAAGCCGCGTGCAGCGGTACTGCCTCTCCGCCCAGTGATCCGCGCCGGAGTCAGCCCGTGACGCGGTCGCCGGCCGCGCCGGCGAAGGAACGCCCGCGGTTCAACCAGGTGACGAGCGGTGTCGTCGCGGCCGTCGTCACGAGTGCCATGATGACGAGCATGGCAAACACGGTTCCGGAGATGACGCCGAGATCGAGCCCGATGTTGAGCACGACGAGCTCCATCAGACCTCGCGTGTTCATCAAGACGCCGATGCTGGCCGCGTCACGCCAGGCGAGGCCGGAAAGCCGCGCCGCCAGCGCACCGCCGCCGAATTTCCCGGCACAGGCGACGACGAGCAAGGCGACGCACCAAACGAGATTCGATAACCCGCTGACGAGCCCGATCTCGGTGCGGAGGCCGGTGTAGGCGAAATACGCGGGCAAGAGCAGGATGACGACGACGTCCTCGAGCTTTTCGCGCAGGCCGGTGGCGAGCAGCGAGTGGTGCGGGATGATGGCGCCGAGCAGGAACGCCCCGAACAGCGCGTGCACCCCGGCAAGCTCCGTGGCCAGGGCCGAGGCGAGCAAACCGACGAACACGAGCGCGGTCGCCCCCCGCGTCACCCGACCGAGCAGCGCCTGCCGGCGCACGAGGCGCGCCATCAGTGGGCGCGCGACGACGAGCATCACCGTCACGTACAGGGCGACGAGGCCCAAGGTGTAGAACGCGCTCTCGAGGTGGGACGACGTCGCGAAGCTCACGACGAAGGCGAGCAAACACCAGGCGGTCACGTCGTCGACCGCGGCGCAGCTGATCGCGATCACACCGAGTTCGGTTTTTTGCAAACCGCGATCCGAGAGGATGCGAGCGAGAACCGGAAACGCCGTGACCGCCATCGACACGCCGAGAAAGAGTGCGAACACGGGGAACGGCACGGTCGGCGCGCCAAAGCGCGGGTAGACGAAGTGCGCGGCGCCGACGCCGAGCAGGAGCGGGGCGACGATGCTCGCGTGGGAAATGGCAATCGTGGCGCCCGTGCGCTTTTTCAGCAGGGACGTGTCGAGTTCGAGCCCGACCAGGAACATGAACAAGATCACGCCGATCTGCGCGACGATCTGCAGGTACGGCGCGACCGCCGCCGGCAACAGGTAGGCAGAGGCGCCGGGCGCGATGCGACCGAGCAGTGACGGCCCGAGCAGGATGCCCGCCAGCACCTCGCCGATGATTGCGGGCTGCCCGAGGTAACGCGCGAGCCGCCCGAGGGCGCGAGCCGTGACCACGATCACGATCAGCGCGAGGAGGAAATGGGCGAGAAGGCTGGACTCCGGCACCATCGAGCTACCGACCCTGCCCCATGGCCGGCCCGGCGCAAAGGGTGCAGTTTTCCAGTCGTGCTTTCCTCTGAGCCCTCGCCCGGAGCAAGTGGTACGTCGAAAGGGTGCTGATCCACCGGTTTCTCGCTCGCGCGCTCTTCACCACGACCGCCTCGGCCGGCTTCATCGCCGCGTGCCAAACGTTACCTCCCAGCGAACCCGTCACGGCGGCCGGCAATGCAGGCACCGGCCAGGCGGGAACAACCGCGGCTGGTAGCGGTGGCAGCGCAGGGAGTGGTGGTGATTCGGGCGGCGCCGGGGGCAGCGCCGGCAGCGGTGCAGGGAAAGGCGGCTCCGGAGGTAGCGGCGGGAGCTCGGGCGGCAACGCCGGGTCGAACTCGGGTGGCGGCGGAGCCGGCGGCGCGAGCGGAGGCGCAGGTGGCACGGGCGGAGACGCCGGTGCGTCCGACGGCGGCACCGGCGACGGCGGTGCCGATCCCGGATTCTTCGGCGACAGCCGCTGCACCCCGGACCTTTTGCTTTGCGAAGACTTCGAGGCGGCCTCGCTCGACACCACGCGCTGGCAAATCCAGTCCTCCGGTGCAAACCCGGTGATTGACGACACCCGCGCCGCGCGCGGCATGCGCTCCGTGCACTTCGCGACGGACGACAACGGGCTCTCGCTGATCCACACGACCGAGCCGTTTCCGGTAGCGAACAACCGCTACTACGGACGCTTGTTCGTGTGGTTCGACTCGATGCCGACCGCGCCGGAGTGGGCGCACTGGACGATCGCCGCCTCGGAAACGGACGCGGACGATACCGAAATCCGCGTGGGCGGCCAGTACGACAACACCATCAACCGTTTCGGCGTCGGCACCGATCACGGACCGACCGGCGACTGGACGAACCTCGACGAAGATCCGGGCGACCCGGTGCCGGTGCGGACGTGGGTCTGCGTCGAATGGCTCCACGACGGCGCGGCGGACGTGACGGATTTCTGGTGGGACGGCGTGGCGCGCCCCTCGCTTCACACCACCGCGACCGACCACGGAGGTTCGAGTAGCGCGGAGTACCTGATGCCCGACATCGATTCGATGTTCGTCGGCTGGTGGCTGTACCAGGCGGGCACCGTTCCCGATCACTTCGACGTGTGGATCGACGAAGTCGCGATCGACGACGAGCGCATCGGCTGCGTGGACTGACGCCGGCCGGCGTTCAGCGCGTGGGACCGGGGACCATCGGCGCGGGAGCGGGCGCAGGAGCCGGGGCGGGTGCGGCCGGCGCGGGCGCAGGTGCAGGTGCGGGTGCGGGAGCCGGCGCAGCGGGAGGCGGAGCAGCAGGTGCAGGTGCGGGTGCGGGTGCAGGTGCAGGTGCAGGTGCGGGAGCCGGCGGGGGCGGGGGCAGCGCGGAGTCGGCGCCGGCAGGAGCGGTGGACTCGAAGGCACCGGCTGGGGCAGGTGGCGCCGGCGCGGGCGGTGCGGCGGCAGGGGGCGGCAGCGTGCGCGTTGGCACGCGTGGACCGGGTGGCTCGAGTGACGTGTCGTCGGCAGCGTTCTTCGAGCCAAGCCAGGTCACCAGGCCCCAGGCGAGCAACCCGATCCCGATGCCGGCCGGGATGAACGCGCCGAGACACGCCGTGCCGCCACCGCCGCCCTCGCTGGTTTGACACGCGGGGAGCGTGGAGGCGACGAACAAGAAACCGTAGCCGAGCGTGATGCCACCGACGATCGTGTGGACGTTGCCCGGGTGATCGATGTCGGCGATGTTCTCTCGACTCACCGTTTTCTGCTGGCCGTAGATCGGCTGCACTACGATGTCCTCGGAGCTACCGCCCTTGATCGTCCCCTCCATCATCATCCCGTCCCGCTGATAGATGGTGGCGGTGGTGCCGCATGCGGTGGTGGAAAGGATCAACAGCCCCGCGCACCCTTGTCGAAGCCTCACGCTCACCGTGCCCATCAGCGTCGAGGGTACGAATCTTCGCGCGAAATAGCGACCCCCCGCACCGGGGCGCACCGCCCTAGCTGGTTCCGTGCGGAGGCGCGGTCACTGGGCGCAGTCGACCATCTGGATCTCGTACGCGATCGGGGGCGTCACACCCGCGACCGCGACCGCGTAGGTCTGGCCTGCCTCCGGCTCCCAGCCGTTCGGCACGATACGGATGCCTTCTGTCGAGCCGTAGTTGCCGGTGAGATTGGACACGTCGACCGCGAGCTCGGTCCCGCCGGAGGTGACCGTCACCGTGGCATTGCCGAGATCCATGTCCTCGCTTTGGATCGACCAGCCGGTGTCGCTGTAACTCTGGCCACGGCCCGGGGCGTAGGCCTGGATCGGGAACGCGCCGGGTGGCGGCCAGGCGAGCCACTCTTTGCCGGCATCGCCGTCGCCGCCGATGTTCTGCATGCAGGAAGCTCCGCCGTCGCCGGTCGAGCCGAGGCCGATTGGGCCGAGCCAGTTGGACAGGATGATGCGCCGGTGTCCGAACGTGGTTTCGTTGCCGCCGTCGACCAGGTACGCATCCACGCTCGAAACGCCGGGGCCGCCCGAGATGTTGCTGGTGCTCGCCCCTTCGGCGCCGAGTTCGGTGTAGCAGAGCCAGCTCTCGGGCGGGCTGTGCGAGAGCCCTTCTTCTCGCCAGTTTGCTTCCTGCATCAGCGCGCACTCTTGCGCCATCTGATCGCGCTCGGGCGTCGTCGTCACCTCGGGGAGATCGGCGAGCCAGCGGTAGAGGTTGAAGAGCCTGAGCGCGTTGGCCCGCCCGTCGGGGGAGATGTCGCCCGCGGTGCAGGTGTCGACGCTACCGCTCCAGGTGCCTTCGTCGCGGTTTGCTCGGTCGGCGTTCCAGCGCTGGCAGGTACCTTCGGGACTTCGATCGGTGATCACCGGCGCTCCGGCAGAACCCGCGCTGCTGCCTGCGCTGCCGCTCGTCCCCGCCCCGCTCGAACCCCCCGAGCCGCCCGCGCTTCCCGCCGCGCCGCCCGAACCCGCGGCGCCGCTCGCGCCGCCGCTGCCGCTCGAACCCGCGGAGCCACTCGAACCACCGCTCGCACCGGAGCTGCCCCCGGTCCCCACGCCGCCGGCACCGCCCGTGACCGCTGAACCCGCCGAACCGCCCGCCGTGCCGCCCGATGCACCGCCCACTCCTGCCCCGCTCCCTCCCACACCGGACGTCCCCGCCGCGAGCGACCCTCCGGTTCCAGCCTGATCCGGGGTCTCGTCGAGAGGCCCGGTCTCGGGGCTGCAGGCCGCCGAAAGGACGAGACTTCCGAGAGCGGCAGCCCCTGCGAGTCGGGAGAGCTTGTTCATGGCTACCACGGCGAGTGACACCGCGACGGCGCGAGGGATCAACTAAGTTCGGCTCCGACCCCGCTCGGAACGCATGCTCAGGCCCATCGTCCCTCTCGCCGCCCTGCTCATCGTCACGACGAGCGAGGCGCAAGCCGAGGAAAAGGCTCAGCCTTCGCTCGACGTGGAAGTGCGAGGTAAGCCGCGCTCTCCCGCGGAAGCGACGAAAGATCCCAGCGTTGCCGGCAGCACGCTCCATCGCGATGCTCTCGAATCACCGGGCCTCCGCGCGCCCGACGCTCTCCGCACGATGGTGGGCGTCACCGTCACGGAAACCGGAGGCCTCGGTGCGGCATCGACGGCGCAAATCCGCGGCGCCACCGCCGCCCAGACGCCCGTCTACCTCGCGGGCGTACGCATCAACGACGATGTCGCGGGTGTCGCGGACCTCTCCAGCGTCCCCCTCTACATGATCGATCGCGTGGAAGTTTACCGCGGCAACGCTCCGCTGGAGGCCGACCGGCTCGGCATCGGCGGGGCGATCTTCTTCGAGCCGATCAAGCCACGAACGCCGAAGGTCGCCGTCGGCGGCATGGCGGGGAGCTTCGGGTCGTACGGCGCGTTCACCGTCGCGGCGATGGGCGGAGCGAAACACCGCCTGCTGCTCGGTGCGCGCGTCGAGCAAGCGGAGAACGACTACACGTTCCTCGACGACAACGGCACGCTCGCCGTGCCGGAAGACGATCAGGAGCGCACGCTCCAGAACGCCGACGCCAGGCTGATCGATCTCTGGGCTCTCGGTCGGACGACGGTCGGGCGCGGCCACGTCGACTTCGTCATCAATCAATTCGAACGCGATCAGGGCGCACCGGGCCTCGCCAACGTTCCGACCCACGAAGCGCGCCAGCGCTCGTCACGCACGCTGGTCGCGATCTCGGCCGGAGCGCCGCTCGGCGACGCCGGTATCGGCGCCAGAACCACGCTCCATCTCGGCAGCGCCGTGATCATCGATCCGCTGTTCGAGGCAGGTGTTAACCCGGGAGAACTTGCGCTCGGCACCGACCGCGTCGAGTCCGACGGTGATCGCATCGAGCAAGAGCTGTCGCTCCTCCTCCCGCTCGGCGTGGACAGCGCGCTCCGCGCCGTCGTCGCCGCAAGCGGTGAGGGCCTGAGTCGCCACGAGGGAACCACGCCTGCCGCCGAAGAACCGGTGCTGTCCGAAGAGCGCTTCACGGCCCGGGCGGCGGTTGCCGCCACGGTCGCCGCCACGCGCGAGTTCTCGATTCGGCCGCTTGCCGCCCTCGAGTGTCACCAGACCGGCGCGCTTTCGGACGCAACGTGCGACATCCTCGAGCCAAGCGGGCGAATCGGCGCGCTCGCCGCGCTCGGCGATTTCACGATCTTCGGCGGGGCGGGGCGTTACGCCCGCGTGCCGACGCTCGGCGAGCTCTACGGCATGTCGGTCGTCGTTCGCGGCCAGCCTTCGCTCGAGAGCGAGACCGGCGTCACCTTTGATCTCGGCGGCCGCTTCACCCGTTCGCTCGCGCCAGGGAGCCGACCGCTCTACGTTGGCCTTTCCGGCTACGCCCGCAAGGTGGAGAACCTGGTCACCTTCGTGCGCACGGCGCAAGACTACGTGGTGCCGACGAATCTCGGTGAAGCGCGGGTGATGGGGCTCGAGCTCGAAGCCGGTGCGGGGTTCGCTCGCTACTTCGCCGGGGACCTGTCGCTGACGCTGCTCGACCCTCGCGACCAGACGCCGGGGCGTACGCTGGTGAACGACATCGTGCCGTACCAGTCCCGCCTCGTCGTCGCGCCCGGCCTTCGCGCGACGAGCCCCGCGCTCGGCGACGCGCTGCTCGACCGGGCGTCGCTCGGTATGCGCCTCGTCTATCAGTCGAGCCGCTACGCCGATCCCGCGGGGCAGGCGGTCATCCCCGAGCAAGCAACCTTCGACGTGGACGCTACCTTCGAGTGCCTGGACGGACACGCGATGCTGCGCGGCAGGGTCGCGGATCTCTTCGACGCGCCGCGCTTCGACGTCGTCGGCTTCCCCCTCCCCGGCCGGAGCTTCTTCGTTTCGCTCGAGCTGCGGACCATGCCCTAGAGCCGAACGAAGAGGCACTCGACAATCTAGTCTATGAAGCGGTTATAAATATTAGTAAGATCAATATTATTCATAACTTTGATTATTCTTAAATCTATTCTATAATCAATTCTATGGCTGCTCCAATGAGCCGCGACGCACTGGGGCGAAGGCTCCTTAGTGAGCTTGCCCATTTGCGTCTCGCGTCCGGGTCCGACCTATCGGGACGTCTCGGGATCAGTCAGGCGACCTTCTCGCGGCTTACCACGTCGATGGCCGACAAGCTGCTCGCCGTCGGCCGTGGCCGCGCTCGGCGCTACGCAGCCCGCCGTTCGATTCCCGACCTCGGCGATCAGGTCCCCGTCTATCAAGTGGGGGTGGACGCGAAAGCGCGAAAAGTCGCCGTGATCCACCCGGTCTTGCCGGAAGCCTTCTACGTGGAGGCGCTGAGCGAGGACTACACGTCCCGTTTGCATGATGATCTCCCCTATTTCCTCAACGACATCCGGCCATCGGGCTTTCTCGGTCGGCTGGTTCCTTCGCAGCACCCGGAGCTGGAAGCTCCGTCCGATGTACGGAACTGGTCGGGAACACAGGTACTGCGTTACCTCGGCCGCTTCGGTTGGAACTTGTCGGGCGACTTGATCGTCGGCGACGAAGCCTACGAGCGCTACGTCCGACAAGCCGGAGATCCGCCTGATCGGGTGGAGTTTCGGCGCCGCGCCCGGAGATATCCGGAGCGTGCAGCGAACGCACTCGAGTCGCCGCCGGGCTCATCCGCGGGTGGCGAGCAACCGAAGTTCCTGGCATTCCTCGTGCCTGGTCCCGGACCCGTGATCGTCAAGTTCTCCGCTCTGATGACCAGCGCGCTCGGACGACGTCAGGCTGATCTCCTGGTCTCCGAACACGTCGCCCACGAAGTACTGCGAAAGCACGGGATGAAGGCTGCTCGCTCGTCGGTTCTGCTCGCGGAGGGCCGGACTTTCTTGGAGCTTGAACGCTTCGACCGCGACTCTTCCGGTGGACGAAGGGGGCTCACGTCCATGCTGGCGCTCGACGCAGAGTATGTCGGCAGCCTGCGTACCTGGACGGAGTCGGCCGCGGGCCTGGCGAAACTCGGCATCATCGACCAAGCGATGCGGAGCGACGCGGCGTGGCTCGATCTCTTCGGGCGCCTGATTGCGAACAACGATCGCCACGGTGCCAACCTGTCTTTCTTCGTGCGCGGTGAGCGCGTCCTATCGGTCGCTCCCGCGTACGACATGCATCCGGCGAGCTACGCCGGGCAAAGCGGAAATCTCGCCTACCGCCCATTCGACCCGCCGTCGCCGAGTCCTTCGGACGCAGCCGTGTGGGACCAGGCGAGTCTGGCGGCGCTCGACTTTTGGCACCGCGTCGCGGCTCATCGCATGGTCTCGCGAGGGTTTCGGGGCATTTCGGCGCGGAACGCGGAGCGTGTGGTCGCTTACCGAAAAACGGCGGAGCGGCTGCCCGCCGCCGAAGGTACAACTCCGTGATGAGCGACGCGCGGAGCCGGTCCGGCTACAGGATCTCGACCGACCCCCGCGAGATGGACATCGATGCCATCCACGCTTACCTGGTGCGCTCATACTGGGCGGAGGGCATTCCGCGGGACGTTGTGGCGAAAGGGGTCGCCGGCTCGCTCTGCTTCGGCTTGTTTCACGGCGCTGCCCAGGTCGGCCATGCGCGCGTCGTCACCGACCGCGCCAGCTTCGCCTACCTGTGCGACGTGTACGTCCTCGAGGAGCATCGCGGGCGCGGCCTCGGCAAGTGGCTGATCGAAACGGTCGTCACTCACCCAGACCTGCAACGCCTCCGACGCTTCCTTCTCGCCACCAGGGACGCACACGGTCTTTACGGAGACCACGGCTTCAAGCCCCTGGCGCGCCCAGAGATCTTCATGGAGGTCCACCGCCCTGGAATCTACAAGCTGCATGCCTCTTGAGTGCAGAGGATCCTTCGGTCTCCTAGAACGTCCCCAGATCGCGCGGCGGCAGCCCCACCGTCCCCGTCACGCGCAAGAGCGGCAGGCTCTCGAGCTCGCCCTCGGCGATCGACCAGCGCTGGAGCGCGCCGTGATCGGCGTCGGCGAGTAGGCACACGTCGCCGCAGCCCGGCGTGCAGAGCAGCCCTCCGTAGACGATGCCCTGGCCGCCACCTGCCGTCGCCGGGCGCGCTTCGAGCAGGCCCTGTGTCTCGCCCGAGACGAGATCGAGAGACAGCACGCGGTTGTTCGTCTCGCCCCCGAGCGCCGATTGCGTTTTCACGACCAACCGTTCCTCGCCGAAGAACGCCACGTTCGACTGGAGCGGCGCACCGGCCACGTCGATCGCCGCGAAACGCCCGAGTTCCACCGGCGGTGTCTCCGCGAGATCGAAGACCACGATCGCGCTCTCGGCGAGATCAGTCGAGATGCCGTCGGGATCGATGAAGCCGGTGCAGGCGACAACTGCCCGCTCGGCGCTCGGCGACGGTGTCAGCGGCCCGCAGTTCTTCAAGCCGGCGATCCGCTCGGTGAAGACGATCGCCTCGCTGTCCGGGTCGATGCCCACGATTTCCGCTTCCCCCATCGTCTTCACGTCGACGCTGGCGCGCTGGAGCGTCACCATCACGACTCCGTCGACCAGCGTCATGCCGGCCGGTCGCGGCGGAAAGCCCTCGCTCCGTGGCAGTTCGATGCGCGCGACGACGGCGGGTTCGGACCGGTCGATCACGAGAACGTCGCCACCCCCGTCGAAGGGCTCCACGCCGGGCAAGGGATTTTCGCCCCAGCGCGTGACGAAGGCACGCCGGCCGTCGACCTCCAGGTAGTCTTGCGGGTTCGATTGAAACCCGGTGCCGATCGCGAGCTGTCGGAGCACATTGCCGGTCGGCGGGTCGAGAAAGCTCACCACGTTCGTTCCGAAGCGATCGATGAGCACCACTTCGCCCGACGCCGGGGCGGTCGTCGGTACCGCGAGATCGCCCGAGAACGGAAAGGCGAGCGACGACGCCTCCGATCGCGCGCTCGACGCAAACGATCCGCAGAGCGTCGTGCCGTCGAGCCGCGTGAGGGCAACCTGCGACGAGATGAAGTCGCTCATCACCACGACGGCCGCTGCCGGGCACCCGGGCTCGGCCTCGACCGTCGCACCGCAGCCGTCTTCCGCGACCGGGTCCACGTTGCACCCGATCGCGAAAACCAGCAGCATTCCCGGGCGTTTCACGGATCCGCGGCCTCGTACACCGCGCCCACCGCGTCGAGATCGAAGCCGGCGGAAGGAGCCGCGCCGCCGGACGAACGATCGGTCACGCGTACGAAACGCGCCGTCGCAAGCCCGAGATCGGCGAGATCGAACGCATCCCCGCCCGAACGTTCGGGATCGAGCGGAACGACGTCGTTCGGATCGTACTCGAGCGTCGGTGACCAGCCGGCGCAGCCGGGGAAGCGTCCCGCGCCGTCGCCCGTCGTGTCGCACGGAAACGTGAGCCAGGTGTCGCCATCGTCGCTGACGCTGACCTCGCCGAGTTCGGCGAACACCGCCGTGCTGTCCCCCCCGGGCCAGAATGCGTTCTCGAAGACGACGAAATCCGGTCCGTCACCGTCACGGACCACCCGATCGCCGAAGCCAAGGTCGATGCTGCCGCCTTCGCCGAGCGAAAGCACGTCGAGCGAACCCGCCGTCAGGCCCTTGCCGCTCGGCGGGCCGAGCACGACGTCGGGAAAATCATCGTCGCCGAACCCCGCGTCGGCGCCGGGTTCGAAGCGAACGACGCTCGTCGCGTACGGCAGGCGCAGAAGGGGCGGCGGTTCGTCACCGCCGTCCCCACAGCCTCCGAGCGCGAAAACCAGCGGGAAAAGCCGCCGGTACACGGTCAGTCGCGCGTGAGCTGTGTCCACGGAAAGTCGCCATCACCGCAACCACCGTTCTCGGGGTCGCTGGCGTCCGGCATGGTGTCACTCTCGGCCGCGTCGTCTTCGGTATCGAGGCCGAAGTCCGTGGTGCAGTAGAAGAACGAGTCGCCGTCGACCTCGGTCCAAACGTTACGGTTGAACAAACCCGGGTCGAATTCGGCGTCGTCCGGGTTCTGCGTGATCGCGACGTTCTCCTCGTTCGAGTACTGGGCAATGGCCGAAACCACGGCTCCCGTGCCGAAATCGGACGACCACGAGTCGTCGTCGATCACGTCGGTTTGAAATTCGCCGGTCCAGGTGCCTTCGATCTCGATACCGTTGCCGCCGCCCGAGCCACCGCTGCCCCCCGTGCCGCCGGTGCCGCCGGTGCCCGCCGCAGCGGCCGGTGCGTCGTCGTCGTCACCGCCGCAACCACCGAGCGCGAGCGTTACCGCCAAGAAACCAAAAATGATCCGTGTTCTCATCCGTCGTCTCCTTCGCCGGTCAGCCGCCGGCTCGGAAACCCCGAGGACAAATGAGACGGAGCGGCACTCTCGGTGCCACCACGCCCCATCGACCGTGGGGTTTTGTGGTCTCGGACGGGGCAGATATCCTGGCTCTCGGATGGTTGACTGGGCGCGGCCTTCCCCGGTTTTCCCGAGTGGCCTGGGCGGGACCTTTTGGGGTCCGGCCCGGTGGCTTCGTCATCTCCGATGACAGTGGCGGGACCGCGTCGGATTCACACCGACTTCCCTGCTCCGTCCGAATCGTTTCGTTCTTGAGCCCGCATACACACGGCCCGCGAGCGCGTCAAGCGTGAGGAACGCCGGGCGCCCGCGACGTCAGCCGAGACCGAGTGCTTCGAGCTCGTCCTCGCCGAGGCCGAAGTAGTGCCCAATCTCGTGGAGGAGCGTGACCTCCACCTCGGCCGCGAGTTCCTCTTCGTCGGCGAGATCGACGAACGCCGCGAGGTTCGCGGCATAGAGCACGATGCGCGTCGGCGTCGGTGCAACGTCACCGATCTGTCGCTCGGCATCGACGGGTCCCTCGAACAGACCGAGGCTCCGCGGATCGAAACGCTCGCGCACGAGATCCTCGCTCGGCCGCTCCTCGATCAGGATCGGAACGCCGATCAGCCGACGCCGAAACTTCGCCGGGAGATCGTCCATGACGCGCTCGGAAATCGTCTTCACGCGTTCGGCGACCTCGTCGAGCGAAAATCCGTCCTTCGCATCCGACACGGCATCCAGCCGGCGCACCTCGAGTAGCTCGCGCGTGCACGCCTCGAGCTCGCCGACCTCCTCGTAGACCAGCGCGAGAGCGTGGCGCGCCTCGGCAAAATGGGGCTCTTCCTTGGCCAGGGCCTCGAGCGCGGTGCGGGCGGCAGGGGCTCCCTTCGCCGCGGCGATGGCGCGCGCACGGGCAAGCCGCACCTCAGGATGGGCGGCGGACTCGGGCGGAGCCTGCTCGGCGAGCTCGAGCGCAGCGAGTGGATTGCTCTCGAGCTGCTCCTCGACATGGAGCACGAGGTCCAAAACCTTCCGCTCGTTGTCCTCGGCAGGATCGTCGCTCACGTGCCCCGATTGTGACCCAACCTAGCAAGGTTGTCTCGTCACGGACATCGCATGATCATGCGGTAGGTAACGCTGTACGGAAACGTGCGACGACCTCGGGATCGGCGCGCAATCGCACGTGGACGCCGTCTTCCTCGTAGCGTTCGAGCTCCACGCGCCCCGACTCGTGCATTTCGCGCACGAGCGCTTGCGACTGGTACGGAACGCGAAACTCCCCGAGCACGAAGCGTTCCTCGAAGAAGCGGATGATCCCGGTACGCACCAGCTCGATCCCCGCGGGATCGTGCGCCGATACGAACCACGCCTCGGGCTGCTCGGCCCGCAGCGCCAGAAGCGCCTCCGCCGACAGGCGGTCGATCTTGTTCATCACCACGCGTGTGGGAACCGCTCCGGCGCCGAGCTCGGCGAGCACCTCGCGCGTCACGCGGGCCTTCTGTTGCCAGTTCGGGTCCGAGGCATCCACGACCTCGAGCAAGAGCGACGCCTCGAGCGCTTCGTCGAGCGTCGACTTGAAGCTTGCCACGAGATCGTGCGGCAGATCGCGGATGAAGCCCACGGTGTCACTCACCAGCACGCGCGGCCGCACCTCCGGGGAGAGCGCCCGCACGGTGGTGTCGAGCGTCGCGAACAGCCGATCCTCGACGTGGACGGAGCTCGTGGTCAGACCCCGCATCAGCGACGACTTTCCGGCGTTGGTGTAGCCGACGAGCACGACGCGACGCGCGTCGCGCCGCTTCGCGCGGCGGGTGCTCTGCTCGCGAGCGAGAGACTCGAGCTCGGTGCGGAGCTCGGCCAGGCGATCGCGGATCTTACGCCGATCGAGCTCGATCGCTGCTTCACCGGCGCCGCGGCCTGCCTGCCGCTCCTTACCCGACGGCGACTCGCGCACGCGCGGCGCCATGTACTTGAGGCGCGCCATCTCGACCTCGAGACGAGCCTCGCGCGTCTTGGCATGGCGGTGAAAGATCTCGATGATGACGCCGGTACGGTCGAGCACCGGCACTCCGACGGCATGCTCGAGGTTCCGCGCCTGGCTCGGCGAGAGATCATGGTCGACGGCGACCAAACCGACGTTGTTCTCCGTCGCTCCGTCGCTCGGGTCGTCGGTGTCGCGCACCCCTGCCTGCGAGTCCGCCTTCCACCCGGCAGGCTTGCCCGTCTTGCGCCCTACCGAACGATGCGGGCGGCCGCTCCCGCCGGTGAGCGCGGCGAGCTCCTTCAGTTTGCCTTCACCGAGCACCGCGGCCGGACTCAGGCTCTGACGCGCCTGAACGACGCGCGCGATCGGCCGGTAGCCGAGGGTCGACACGAGATCCTCGATCTCAGCGAGGCTCGCTTCGTGGGCGATCGGATCGGCGCCCGGCAAGAGAACGCCGACGATCACGGCATCTTTTGGGGCGGGCATGGCCCGGGCCGATTAGCACCGCGGGGCTATCGACGCACGACGAAGGTGTCCACTTCCTTGCCGTCGGCGGTGACGAAACGGCCGCGGAGCTCGTTCGCCGTCGCCTCGAAGAGCAGCGCGCCGTGCGCCTCGTTGAAGCGGACGGCGCTACCCGGGAGCGCGGTGCTGAAAGGGTAGGCGGAGTTGCCGCCGAGGCCGTTCACGACGTAGGTGAGACCCGAAACCTCGAGGCGCTCGTACGTGTGGTCGTGCCCGGCGAGGACGAGATCGATACCCCAGTCGCGGTACGGCCACTGGAGCTCCGCCGTCGACCCGTGCCTCGCGGACGAGTACGGCGCGTGGTGCATGTATGCGACCTGGAACGGCGCGCGCGAGGCGCGGGCACGTTCGCGGAGCCACGCTGCCTGAACGCTGTTCGCCTCGATGCCGTCGGGCTCGTGCGGATCGCTGTCGATGGCGAAGAAGTGCACCGGTCCCCGCACGAACTCGTAGTACCGCTCGTTCCCCGGTAGCGTGAAGTAATCGAGGTAGGGGCGCGCGCCGGCCGTCATCCAGTCGTGGTTGCCGAGCGAAGGGAAGAAGCGATTTTCCTTTGCACCGGGTCCGAAGTGTCCGCGGTACGGATGGATCAACGACGAGTAGTATTTCCCGATGTTCACGTCGATCGTGTCGGCGCTGCCCGTCGGGTAGTTGTTGTCGCCAAGCGTGATCACGACGTCGAAGCGCTGCGCGAGGACGAAGTCCGCAACGCGACGCTCGGGGTCCGAGGTGATTCCGAAGTCGCCGATCGCGATGAAGCGCGTCGAACCGGTCCCGACGGCAGCCGAGCCACCACTAATGGCCGGCCTGGCGGAGTCGGGCGGGGCCGGATCCGCGGGCGGCGGAGTAACGACCGAAGCGACGGTGGGCGGAGCAGGCACCGGCGCGGCGATCGCCGCCTTTTCGATCGCCGGCACGGTTTCGGGAGCGGCGCGTGTTCGGCAGCCGATCGCCACCACGACGACGAGAAGTGCGGATGGCATCGACCTGAGGCGCATGGTTGAAAGACGGCGCTTACCCGCCCCTCCCGAGCTTGACAAGGGTCGAGCACTCTTCCAGGCTGAAATTCCGTGCACTTGGGAGCGGTGTCACGCACTCTGAAATGCCTCGCGCTCGCCGGGATCGTCGGCGGGCTCGCGGCGGTCCCGCGCGCCGCGCGGGCGGAACCCGATCCCAAGCCGAAGAAAAACGAAAAGTCGAAGAAGAAGCCGAAGGCCGACGGCGCGAGCCTCTCGACGAAGTTCGGTGATGCGGAGGTGAGCGGGCGCGTGATCGCGCGCGCCGAGCTGATGCGCCACTACGAAACGGAGTTCGACACCGCCGGCGTTCCGCGCGAGCACGAGGTCACGTCGTTCGACGTGAGCGTGCCGAGCGCCCGCCTCGGGGCGCGCTACCGGTCACCGACCGGGCTCGTTTCGGCCGAGGTCGATCTCGAGCTCACGGACGGGCCGGAGCTGCGCGACGCGTGGATCCGAGTCATGACCGATCACGTCGGAGGGCGGGCGGGGCAATTCAAGGTTCCGTTCTCCGCCGTCGAGATGGAGTCCCGTCTCACGCTGCCGATGGCGTCGCGCGGCCTCGTCCACGACATTCTCGTCGACCGGTTGGAGGTCGCCGGGCGAAGGCCGGGGCTGACGGTGACCGCCCGTCAGAGCAAGAAGAAGCGCGGTTGGTCGGTCACGGCCGGTTCGTTTCAGGGCTCGGTGCTCGTGGGGCAAGACGGCACGGACCGCGACACCGAGCTCTTGTCCGAAGAGTCGCTCGGAACGCAGAGCTTCGTTGCGCGCGCTGAGTATGCATTTCGTGCGCTGACACTCGGCGCGGGGTGGGAGCAGCGCGTCGGGACCCCCGCCGTGGGGGAGAGTGAACGGTATTTCACCGCCGGGGTGGATGCCGTGCTCGATACGTCCTTTCGCGGGCGGGGCCTCCGGCTTTGGGTCGAGGGCATCCTCGGCGACAGCTGGCTCGAGCACACGCGCAAGCCCACGGACGACGAGAACGCGGTGTTTGCGACGGGGCGCCTCATTGCGGCGGTTCGGTTCGGCGGTGGAGCGAAGCTTGAGCCCTACCTGGAGCCGTACGGTGCCGTCAGCGTTTTCGAACCGGACACCGCCGTCGCCTACGACTTTGCGGCGGAGGAAGCGATCGGCGTCAACGTCGGGCTATGGAAGGTCGGCCGGGTCGGCCTCGAGGGGGCGTTCCAGCAGTTCGAGCGAAACTTCCCGCGTGCCTACGACCTGGGTGCAAACCCGGATCGCTGGAACTTACTCGTTCAAGCGGCGGCGGAGTTTTGACACAGCGGACGACGGCGGGCTGCGCCGTTCAGTAGCGGAGTTGGAATTCGACGCTGCCGGTGGAACACGCGCCGGAGAACCGGTTCCACAGTGGGGCGGGAGCGGTTCCAGAGCCTCCCGGCGGAGCGCGGGGGGTGAGCCGAAATCAGCTCGACCAAGCACAAACGAAAGAGACCACCGATGTGGGTGTCACCCCTACCCCTGCACTCAAATGTCCACCGTGGACGAGTGCCGCACACCCTGTCGTCTGGTACACTTTGATAGCGCTCGGAGCGGGGACCCGGACCCGCATCGAGCACATCGCCCGAGGTACATGATGTTGCGCGGTTGGATTCCTTCCTTGATCATCGTTTGGCTGGGGGTCGTTCCGTTGCTCGCTTGGGGTTGCGGAGATCCCGGTGGCGGCACCGGAGGGCTCGGCGACGGCGGCACGAACTCGGGCGGCAACGGCTCGGGCGGTACCTTGCCCATGGCCAGTGGCGGCAGCGCCGGCGGCGGTGGCACCATCTTCATTCCCACCGATGACGGCGGCGCGGTGCCGAATCCGTGCGACATGCCGGACGCACCGCCCGACTGCATGCTCGTCTCGGCGCCCGGCTGTGGCGACGGCATGATCAACCAAGACTCGGAGCTGTGCGACGACGGCAACACGCTCCCCGGCGATTGCTGTTCCGGCGCGTGCCAGGTCGAAGCGTATTGCGATTGCAGCAGCGGGACGTGCGTCTCCACCATCATCTGCGGCGACGGCATGCGCGGCCCGGGCGAGGCCTGCGACGACGGCAACGCGGTCGCCGGGGACGGCTGTTCGGCCGATTGTCACGTGGTCGAGCTCGGGCACCGCTGCATGGTCCCGGGCGAACCCTGCGTCCGCTTCTACGTGTGCAGCGACGGCATCCCCGATCCGAACGAAGGCTGCGACGACGGCAACCTCGTTTCGGGCGACGGCTGCAGCGATCGCTGCCGCATCGAGATCGGCTTCAAGTGCGACAACGCGCCGAGTACCTGCACCGCCACGGACTGCGGTGACAGCATCCAGGAAGGCGCCGAGAGCTGCGACGACGGCAACGAGACCGCCTTCGACGGTTGCTCGCCGATTTGTCGCGCAGAGCCGGTGTGCCCGACCGGCGAGGCGTGCTCGTCCTCGTGCGGCGACGGCATCGTGTTCGGCACCGAGGCGTGCGACGACGGTAACCTCCGGCCGGGCGACGGCTGCTCGGCCACCTGCACCGTGGAGGAAGGCTACGAGTGCAACAACAACCCCCCCTGCGTTCGCCGCATGGGTGTCGACCCGGAGACGCAGGCGATGGCCGACATCTGCGTGCTCGACGTGTCGGCGAATTACCGCGATTTCAACGCCGACGACGCGCCGATGAGCCCGCACCCGGACTTCTTCCCGGGCGTCAACACGAACGGCGCCACGCAGGGTCTCGTCCAGCCACAGCTCAACGCCGCCGGCAAGCCGGTGCTGGTCGCTGCCAACACCGCGGCGTACCTCCACAGCACCGCGGATTTTGCCAAGTGGTACGCGGACGACAACCCGGGGGCGCCGCCCATCCCCAGCACGATCACGCTCTGGGACAAGGGCGGAGCCACGGGCGACGGCACTGCGGGTTACGTCAATCGCTGGGGCGCGAACGGCGAGCAGTGGCGCTCACCCGTTGCCTACACGAACGTCACCTGGGGCGGACCTGCCGGCAGCACCGATTGCACGATGTGCACGCCGACGGGCAACCAAGTGTGCCTGGCTCCTTGCCTCGCCTACGGGCCGAACGACACCCAGGCTTGCTGCGCCGAAGCGACCGCAGGCACGTGGGACGGTAACCCGCTCTTCTTCCCGATCGACACGGTGGCCGGCATCCTCAACGAGCCCCGGCTCGAAGCGAAGGTTCCCGAGCAATACGGCTGGAACGGCTGGCCGTGGGAAGACGAAGTCGCGACCGCGCTCGGCGTGAATCCGGCGATCCCGACCGCCACGGCGCCGTTCCCGACCGCAACCCACAACTTCCACTTCACGACCGAGGTGAAGTACTGGTTCAAGTACGAGGCGGCCACGATGGCGACCCTCGATTTCACCGGGGACGACGACGTCTGGGTGTTCTTGAACGGGCGGCTCGCCATCGATCTCGGTGCCTGGCACGTGCCGCTCGACGGAACGCTCGACATCGCCGGCAACACGATCAGGGCCTCGTCGACAACCGCCGTGCCGCCCAACGTGGCTACGGCCGTCGTCGAGACCGTGAACGGCACCGCCGCGACGTACGGCATGGAGCCCGGCAACGTCTACCAGATCGCCGTCTTCCACGCCGAGCGGCAGAAGGAAGGGTCGTCGTTCAAGCTGACGCTTGCCGGCTTCAACATGACGCCGAGCGATTGCCGGACCAATTGCGGCGACGCCATGGTCGGCCCCGGCGAGGAATGCGACGACGGCACGAACGCCGGCGGCTACAACATGTGCGCGCCCGGTTGCCTCTTCGGCCCGCGCTGCGGTGATGGCGTCTCTGCGGCGGAATTCGGCGAGACGTGCGACGACGGTGACACCGGCAACGTCGGCATGTACGGCGGCTGCGGCGCGGATTGTCAGCCGGGCCCGCGCTGCGGCGACGCGATCGTGCAGACCGACCACGAGGCGTGCGACGACGGCGATGCGAACAACATCGGCAGCTACGGTGGCTGCGCGCCCGGTTGCGTCATCGGCCCGCACTGCGGCGACAACCTCGTCCAGATCGGGTTCGAGGAATGCGACGACGGGAACACCGCGAACAAGGACGGCTGCTCGAACTGCAAGTTCGACGTCCCCGTCACCACCTGAGCCGAGCCCAATCAGGGGTTAGTAACGGCGTTTCCGAACGCCAGGCAACTTTCGTCAGAAACGCAAAGTTGCTCCTAGAGTGCCGGAAAAATAGCTGGAAAAGCTGCGTGCGGACCTAGCTCGGTCCGATCGGAACTGGCACCATCGGGCATGGCTCCGGGGGACGCCTGGAGCCACCGCACGGCGCCATCGCCGGCGGGCGTGACCAGCTGCCACCAGTCCACTCCCGAACGGAGCCGAGGATGGGAACATGATGAAGTCGATGCGCTTTGGAAATGTCGCGGCGCTCGCCGGTTTGCTGCTCGGCTGCACCGGCAACATCACCGCGCCCGGAGGTGAAAACACGCCAGTGCCGGGCAGCGGCGCGACGGGCAGCGGCGCAACCGGCGGCGGCGGTACCGGCGGGACCAGCACCGGCGGCGCGGGCGGCAGCGATCCGGGCACCGGCGGGAGCGACCCGGGCACCGGCGGCACGGGCCTCGAAACCGGAACCGGCGGCACGGGCGGTACGGTGGTGCAGAACCCGGACGACATGCTCGAGCCGTTCGCGGCGGTGTCGCTTCGCGCTCAGTTGCGAAAGGTGAAGGGCCTTTTGACGGGCCTCGCGCCAACGGAGGAGGAAGTGCTTCAGGTGGAGAGCGCTCCGGATCCGAAGGTCGCGCTGATGGGCCTGATCGACGTCTGGACCAGCCCCGACCATCCCGAGTTTTACCCGTTCTTCTACGACAAGATGCTGGTGTTCTTCACCAACACGTTCCAGCAGACGGGCTTCACGCCGACCGAAGACTTCAAGCCGCAGCTGCTCGAAAACGGCGGCTTCGATCTCGGGCCGATCGGTGTGTTCGGTGACGACGCGTTCCCGAGGCTGGTGCAGAACCTGCAGCAGAGCTTCGCGCGCACGGCGATGCACGTCATCGAGACCAACCAGCCGTTCACGGCGGTGCTCAGCACGCGTGAGCTGATGATGACGACGGCGCTGATGAGCCTCTACATCCAGATCGAGATGCCGAACGATCAGCCGTTCAACTTCGGCGGCAACAACGACACGCCGTTGCCCTGGACAATCGACATGACCGGTGTCGGCGCCGAGGGCACGCCGACGGACTCGGACCGTGTTTCACTGGAGCATCCGATCGAGGAAGCGGTCACCACGATGTTGTTCGACGACCGGCCGCCGGTGACGGCCGGGGCGAGCTTCGGGAACTTCGGCGGAACGTGCGTGCCGGAAGTGAAGGCGGAAGAGGGTTACTCGCTGCTGTTCCAGCGCCTCTTCGGCTACACGCAGCGCACGCCCTTCTCGGCCAACATCGAGTGCATCGAGCACGCGTCGCTGCCGTATTACACGGCGTCCGATCTCAGCGACTGGCGGCCGGTCACCCTCACCCCCGGCGCGAACCATCCGGAAATGTACGATCTGCCGGCCCTCCGCGCGGCGAGCACGATCGGGCTCGACATGCCGCGCGTGGGCTTCTTCACGACGCCCGCCTACCTCGCCATCTGGCAAACGAACGACAGCAACAAGCACCGCGTGACGGCGAATCAGACGCTGCTCGTTGCGCTCGGGCAGGGTTTGACCAGCGAAGCCTCGGTGGATCAGGTGAGCACGGTAGGCCTCGATGCCGAACATTCGCCGGATTCGAATCCCGAATGTTACGGCTGCCACCGCGTCCTCGACCCGATGAAGCAGTTCTGGGAGAGCTACTTCGACTTCGCGGACCGGAACGATTTTCCGATGCTGCGCTTCGGGCAGTCGAACGTGACGCCGAACCGCACGAACGGCGGCGCGCTGATGTTCGGCAACGTGGCCGCCGAGGGCGCGACGATGGAGGAACTCGGCGGGCTCTTGGCCGCGGTAGCGGACACGAACGCGACCGTCGCCGACGCCACGCTCCAGACCGTGAACCGGTTCGCGCTCTCGATGGCGCAGAAGCTCTGCTACTTCGCCGATTCGGCGGGGTGCTCCGAGGATGATCCGGAATTCCGGCGCATCATCGTCGCCTTCCAGGCGGCAAACTTCGACTTCAAGGTCCTGATCCGCGAGCTCTTCTCGTCACCGCTCGTGACCGGCGCGGCGCCCACGCGAACTTTCGAGCTCCGCAACGTGGTGGTCAGTATCTCGCGCAAGGACCAGCTGTGTCAGGCGCTCTCGAACCGGCTCGGCAAGCCGGACGTTTGCGGGCTCGGCGTCGCCTACCCGTTCTCGACCGGGTTCGGCGGTACGAACGATGCGTTCGCCTCGCAGCGGGCCATCTTCCGCCTCGCGGGCAGCATGCCGGCCGACGGCTTCAGCCGCGGCTCGGAGCAACCGGTGGCCCTCGCCGACCCCACGCTCTTCTACCGGGCGGCGAGCGAGCTCATCTGCGAGACGGTCGCCGCGATGGTCGTCGACGTGGACGGCGCGCCGTACACCAGCAGCAACCTGGCCACCTCGATCGAGGCGATGGTGCAAAACATCATCGGCTACACGGTCGGCGACACCAAATACGCCGGTGCCGTTCAGATCATGACCGATCACTACAACGAGGTGCTGGCCGGGGCGAACGCCACCGCCGCCCTCCAATCGACCTTCTCCCTGGCGTGCCAATCGCCGACCTCCCTTTCGTTTGGCCTCTGAGAGAGTTGAGATCATGACGACACCGCTCCTCACCCGACGCAACGCACTCCTCACGGGGCTCTTTGGCTCCGGCTTCATCGGTCTGAAGGCCGTGGCCACCGGGCTTCCGGCCTGGTTCATCGCGAACCCGAGCAAGGCGACGGCGCAGGATCTGGCCTGTGCGATCGCCGCCCGGGAAAACCTGCAGTACCTGATCGTGAGCGTCTCCAGCATGGGCGACCCGATCGGCTGCAACTGCCCGGGCACGTACGAAGGCGACGCGGCCGCCGCCATCCATCCCGAAGACGCCACCATGGCGGCGACCCCGATCACGTTCGGCGACAAGACGTACACGGCGGCGCTGCCCTGGCAGACGCTGTCGGAAACGGTGCGCGCCCGCACGGCGTTTTTCCACCACGTGACGCTTGCCAACAACCACGGCGATCAACCGAAGGTGATGCGCTTGATGGGCGCGACGACCAAGGGTGAGATGCTGGTGTCGTCCTACGCCGCGCACCTCGCGGGCTGCTTCAGCACGGTGCAGGCGGAGCCGGTGGCGATTGGCGCGCGCGGCAACGCCAGCGAGCTCGTGAGCTACAAGGGGCGTTCGCTGCCCTCGGTCTCGCCGACCCAGCTCCGCCAGCTCCTCACCGGCTCGTCCGGCGGGTTCGGCGGCGGTGGCCGTCCAGGAGGCAAGAGCGTCAGCCTCGTCAGCCTGCGGGCAACGCGCGACAAATACCTCGATCAGCTGAACGCGCTCGCGAAGACGGACGCGACCGGCATCCAGGCCAAATTCCTCGACGCGCTGGCGCAAAGCCAGCAGCAGGTGCGCCGGCTCACCGAAAGCCTCGCCGACACGCTGGCCGCCATCGACAACGACTCGGTCGAGGGGCAGGCGCTGGCGGCCGCGGCGCTGATCACCGCCAACGTCACGCCGGTGGTCACCGTGCGCATCCCGTTCGGCGGCGACAACCACAGCGACGCCAACCTGGCCGCGGAGGTGGCGGACCACACCAACGCGAACACCAACTTCTCCGGGGTGGCCGGTATCCAGGCCGTGATGGACGCGCTCACGGCGGCCGGCCTTCAGGACAAGGTGACGTTCGCGACGCTCAACGTGTTCGGGCGCAACCTGAACGGCATTTCGAAGACGGAATCGCGCTCCGGCCGCGATCACTACGGCAACCACTCGGTCGCCGTGATGATCGGCAAGAACGTCAGGCCGGGCGTGTACGGCGGCGTCACCAACGTGACCGGCGGCTTCGGCGGCGGCACCGCGCTCGGCGCCGGTGACATCGACTCGACCACCGGGGCGCTGACGGCGGGCGGCGACGTGCCGCGAGCCGAAACCTTCGTCTCGATGGCGAGAACACTCGGCGGCGCCCTCGGCATCCCGCAGGCGGAGCTGGAGTCGAGCTTCGTCGCCGGGTCGGGCGGCAAGGCCGTCGCGGCAGCCCTCACCGCGCTGACCTGACGCCAGGTTCGCGAGTTCGCGGCGATTTCGCGGGGCCTTGTGCTCGGCGCTCGGGATCCTTAGATCCTACCCGTGGCAAGTCCCGTCATCGAAACCGCTCCCCTCGGCTTCCCCTGGGTCACGCAAGATCCATTTCTCTTCTGCGTGCACCACGACGACGCCTACCCCGCCGGCAACGACCAGATGGGGCCCGACCCCGCGCTCCTTCGTGGCAGAAACCTCGGTCAGGATTTCGAGGTGCGCGACGGTTTTCGCATGTACCACGGTGAGGTGGTGCCCGGCTTTCCGCAGCACCCCCATCGCGGCTTCGAGACGGTGACGATCGCCCGGCGTGGCTACATCGACCATTCGGATTCGCTCGGCGCTGCGGCGCGCTTCGGGCGCGGCGACGTGCAGTGGCTGACCGCGGGCTCCGGCATCGTCCACTCCGAGATGTTCCCGCTGATCGAGCCCGCCGCGCCGAACCCGGTCGAGCTCTTCCAGATCTGGCTGAACCTCCCGGCGAAGGACAAGCTCGTCGCCCCTCACTTCACCATGCTCTGGAATCGGGACATCCCGCGCCTCCGGCACACCGACGGCGCCGGCAAGGCGACGGAAGTGACCGTCATCGCCGGCTCGCTCGGGGCCGACCGGCCACCAGCGCCACCGCCCCATTCCTGGGCAGCGCGAGCCGACAGCGACGTCGCCATCATGTCGATTCGCATGGAGCCGGGTGCGACCTACACGCTCCCGCGCGCGAACGGCCCGGACACGGGTCGGACGCTGTATTTCTTTCGTGGTGCGTCCGCGACGGTCGGGGGCGAAGTTATCCCCGGACACGCGGCGATCGGCGTCGACAGCGGCGTCGACCTCGAGCTCGGCGCCGGTGGCAAGGCCGGGGACGGCGACGTCGAGTTCCTCGTCCTCCAGGGCCGCCCGATCGGCGAGCCGGTCGCCCACTACGGGCCGTTCGTCATGAACACTCGGGCCGAGCTCGAGCAGGCGATTCGCGACTACCGTTCGACCAGGTTCGGAGGCTGGCCCTGGCCCGCCGACGATCCGGTGCACGCGCGCGGCGACGGCCGCTTCGCGCGCCACGCCGACGGTCACGTCGAGCGCGTGGAAGCCTGACGCAGTCGAAAAGGGTCGAAGCAAGCGCCGAGACGGCGCAAAGCGCCGTCGATCAAGGGAAAATGCTCGCCTTGGTCGCCGTGTTCTGGATGCTCGCGGCGTGGCTCACCATCACCTGCTGCCCCCACGACGGCGTGAGATCGCCGCCGAAGTCGTTGACGATGTTGAGCGCCGCCGTCGCCGAATCATTCCCGCTCCACGACCAGGCCAGATAGCCGATGCGGCGCGACTGACTCTTGGTCAGGATCTGCTGCCAGGCGACCGGTTGGCCCTGGAGCACGGGCCCGAACTCGCCGACGATGAACGGAATGCTGGTGCCGATCGCGGCGTTGTCGAGCGCTGCATCGACGGCTCCGTTGTTCCCGAAACGGCTGTACATGTGCAGGCTGAAGAGCAGGTTCCGCTCCGAGTCCCCGGACAGGAGCGCGCTCGCATTGTTGAATAGCGACGCCGCGTTCTGGCCGAAGCCGTCGGCGTCGATGACGAGCGTGTGCTCGAGTCCGGCGGTACGAAGCGTCGAAATCGCACTCGCGTAGGCGCTCTGGTACCCCGAGACGTTGTCGGTCGAGCCCCATTCGTTGGCGATGTTGATCAGCGCATAGCCGCGAAAATCGAGCAGGACCTGCTTCACCTCCGCGCCGGTGTAGTAGGTGGCCATCCGCGCGAGATCGGCCGTGCTGTTGCTGCCCGTCACGTCGTGGAGCTCGACCATCGGCACCATCTTGAGCTGCACGATGCGATAGAGGATCTGACGGAGGAGCGCGGCCGAGCCGCCCGTCGTTTCCCACACCACCCGGATCGTGTTCGTCTTGTACGTCGCGATGCGATCGAGCGCCTGGTACGCGCGGTACTGGTTGCCGGTGTCGAACCAGATGTGCGGATTGTTGATGCCGCGCATCACGAACTCGGCGCCCTTGGCGTCGTAGAGCTTGCCGTTCTCGGTGTAGAAGCCTTCGTGGGTTGCGCCCGCGATGGCCGGCGGCACGAGCGCCGTGTTGTCGTTGGTCGTGCAGGCAGGGAGGCCGGTCGACACCTCGGTGTCGGGCATCACGCAGGTGGTCTGGAACTCCCAGCCCCAGTTCGGATCGTCGCCGGCCACGCCGCACGCGCACACGGCCACGCACCCTTCGTCGCGCGTCACGCCCGGGCGCTGCACCAACGTCGGATCGGGTACGGGTTGACCGGTCGTGCAGCCCTGGTTGCACTCGCCGGTCGGGGTGTCGCGGATGATGCACGTCGCCTGGTATTCCCAACCCCAATCCGGGGCGTCGGGGCTGCCCGGCAGCGCCCCGGGCTCACAGAGCGGCACGCAATCGGGCACCATGTCCCCGTTCGAATCGACGACCACGCCCTCGACGCCGGTGCGATCGATCGGCGGCAGCGGCTGGCCGGTCAGGCAGTCCTGGTTGCGCGTCCCGGTGGCGCTGTCGGGAAGCACGCAGGGCCAGCCTTCGTACGCCCAGTCGTCGGTGAGATCGGTGTCGTCGGCGTGTTCGGCCATCGTGCAAAGCGGCACGCAGCCGAGCGTTCCTGAGGTGTCTACGGAGACGACGACGCCCGGCGTGTTGGCCGGCGGCATGCTCGTGGTGCCTCCGCTGCCGCCCGCGCCCGCCGCGCCCGCGCCGCCACCCGCCCCGCCGGTTCCCACATCGCCGGCACATACGCCGCCCGTGCACGTCTGGCCGGTCGTGCACGCCACGCCGCAGGCGCCGCAGTGGGCGGCGTTCGTCATCGTGTCGACGCAGGCGCCCCCGCACACGGTCTGCCCCGGGGTCGCGCAGACGCAGGTCCCACCGCTGCAGGTGCTGCCGCCGGGGCACGCGTTGTTGCAGGTGCCGCAGTGCGTGGGTGAGGTCGTCACGTCCACGCAACTCGTGCCGCACGTCGTGACGTCGGAAGCGCAGGTCATCGAGCAGACGCCGTGAGAGCACACGAGCCCGATGCCACACGCCGTCCCGCAGCCCCCGCAATGCTGGCCGTCCGATTGCGTGTCCACGCAGGCCGCACCGCATGCCGTCAGCGCGCCCGTGCAGGTGCAGGCCGACGCCACGCACGCCTGACCAGTTGCGCACGCGGTCTGACAGCCCCCGCAGTTCCTCGAATCGGACGTGACGTCGACGCAGACACCGCCGCAAAGCACTGACCCCGTCGCGCAACCGCCCGAGCTCCCGCCGCTACCCCCGACACCACCGCTCGCGTTGCCGCCGGAGCCGGACGATCCACCGCTCGCGGCGTCCTCGGGCGGCGCCGCGCACGCCACCATGACGACGGCGGCGGCAAGAACGATGGTGAGAAGGAGCAAGACCGAGCGAAAGGGCGCGACGAAGAAGGAAGGGCTAGGCCGCATGGCTCCCCCAAGCTTAAGCGCTTAAGCCCACCGGCGCCGCCCGAAATCGAGCGCTTTTCCCGGCGGCCGGGGCCGTCACCGACACCCCGGTGGAAAATCTGTGGTCCCGGCGGAGAACCCCGCGATTCCGGGGGCTTCGGTCCTCAATCACCCCGCAGCGTGGCCGTCCGGTGACGGCAAATGACCGAAGCCTGACCGGCGCCGCGAAAATCCGCGCTAGTTTCCGCTGGTCAGCATGGCGGCCATCCTCGCGTTCTTCTTCGGTCACTGGCTCCTGTCGGTCTTCTGCCAGACGTTCTTCCTGCACCGCTTCGGCGCGCACCGGCAGTTCGACCTCTCCAAGGGTTGGGAGCGCTTCTTCCACCTGCTCACCTACCTCACGCAGGGCCCGAGCTTCCTCGACCCTCGGGGCTACGCGATCTTGCATCGCATGCACCACGCGTTCAGCGACACCGAGCGTGACCCGCACTCCCCGGTCCTGGTGCCGAACGTCTTCACCATGATGTGGCGGACCAAGCTCAAGTACGACGATTTCGCGTACAACCGAGTGGCGCCCGAGCCTCGTTTCGACGGCGGCTATCCGGAGTGGCCGGCCATCGATCGGCTCGCGCAGTCGTGGCCGATGCGCCTCGTCTGGTGCGCGGGCTACACGGCTTTCTACGTGGCGTTCGCACCGAGCGTCTGGTGGTACCTCCTCTTGCCGGCGCACTTCATCATGGGCCCGATCCACGGCGCGATCGTCAACTACTGCGGCCACGCCTTCGGGTACCGGAATTTTGCCGCGCCGGATCGCTCCAAGAACACACTCTTGGTCGACTTCGTGACGCTCGGCGAGCTGTTCCAGAACAACCACCACGAGTTTGCGATGAGCCCGAACTTCGCGGTGCGAAAGTTCGAGCTCGACCCGGCCTACGTCGTGATCCGGGTGCTCGCGGCGCTCGGCATCGTCAAGAACCTGAGCACCCAGCGCGGTCGCTACCCGCACGTTTCGCCCGGCAACCTGACCGCGCAGCCGGAAAGCTGAGCCGTCGGGCTCACCGCTGCGGTCGCCGCGGAGCCCGAGCCCGTTCGGCGAGCCGCCGTTCGAGATCGTCGAGCAGGGCATCGAGCCCGCGCCGGAACGTCGCGTCCCAGTGTTCACGCGCGAAATAGGGGCCGAAACGCGCCACCGTCGGCGCGATCCGCGCCTGCTCCTCGTCCGGAACTTTCTCCGCCGCCGAGGGACCTCCGGCGTAGCCCGATGATTCGTCGAGGATGGTGCCCATCAGGAAGTAACCCACGACGCGGAACGCGCGAGCACCCTCGGCAGCATCGAAGCCCGCGTCGCCGATGATGCGCACCATCGACTCGAGCCAGGCTAGCGTCGTGCGTGTGTTCATGCGATGCACGATCATGAACGGCGCGAACTTCGGGTGCTTCGCCGCGAGCGCGCGATAGTCGACGCAGATCTGCAGGATGCGTTCGCGCCAAGGCAGCGTGGACTCCGGTATCGGCAGCGTCGCGATCAACCGATCGAGCAGAGCATCGAGCAGGTGCGCTTTGCTCGGGTAGTGGTGGTAGAGGCTCATCGCCTCGACGCCGAGCTTCTTGCCCAGGTGTCGCATGCTGAACTCGGCGAGGCCCTCGTCATCGATCAGCCGTAGTGCGGCGCGTTCGATGCCGTCGCGATCGAGCGGGCGGCGAGCCTTGGGCGACTTTTTCTGGGCCATCGGCGAAACCGCTTGACAACTTACACCGTAAGGTTACCCTGAGCCAGAACCTTACACCGTAAGGAGGAACCCATGACCCTGGAAGACCTGATTGGACTCGTGATTTTCAGCACTTACGCCGCCATGATGCTGCTCGAAACCCTGTTCCCAGCGCGAAAATACCCGGCCCGGCGCTTCTGGCGTCTGAAGGGTTGGGGGTTTCTGGTCGGGATGGCCGTCGTCGGAACGCTGACGCCGCTCGCCTTGCCCGGCGCCTGGATCGCGGAGCACCGACTCGTCGACGGCACCGGGCTCGGCATCGCGGGCGGTACCGTCGTCGGGTACGTGGTGTTCTCGTTCGTCGCCTACCTGTGGCACCGCGCCGCGCACCGTTTCGACTTCATGTGGCGCACCTTCCACCAGTTGCACCACGCGCCCCAGCGCCTGGACATGGGCGGAGCAGCGCTCTTCCATCCGTTCGAGATAGTCGCCTACGTGACGCTCAGCACCTTCGTCACCACGCTCGTCCTCGGCCTCCGGCCCGAAGCGGCGGCACTCACCGGACTCGTCGCCCAGTTCTACGGCTTCTTCCAGCACATGAACCTGAAGACGCCGCGCTTCCTCGGCTACCTGATCCAGCGCCCGGAGGCGCACTTCGTTCATCACCAGCGCGACGTGCACGCGTACAACTACGGCGACCTGCCACTCTGGGACATCGTGTTCGGGACGTTCAAGAATCCAGCCGAATTCGGCCGCGAAGACGTGGGTTTCGCCGCGCCGGCCCACGAGCGGTTCGGCGCCATGCTCGCCCTCAGGGACGTGAGCGACGGTACCGGCACCCGTGTGCAGCAACGCTCGGAGACACCGGCCTCCATGCCGGTCGCGTCATGAGCGAGTGGGGGGGACCGGCTCGCCGTCGTCCAGCGCGTCCGGATGCCAACCGTGCCCGCTCTGCCGATCGAGGGTCGCGCGATCCTGCTCCATCTGCCGCTCCAGTTGCTCTCGGGCCGAGCGCGCCATCTTCGTTCGCTCTTCTTCATTTTGCCACAGCGGCAGAGCATCCTCGAGCGTCTTCAAGTTGTGCCGGCGAAACACGTCGGCACGCTCACGCGCCTCGTACGGCCGCACGCCCAGCGCCTCGAGTGCACGCCGGCCGACCAGTACCGCCGACTCGAACGTCTCGCGCTCGACCACGCGCACGCCGGCCGAGCGAAGGCGCTGCCAGTGACCGACGTTCCGCGCGCGCGCCACGACCTCCAGGCTGGGAAAATGCTCTCTCACGGCTTCGGCCAGGCGCACGCTCGCGTCGGGGTCGTCGATCGCGAGGACGAGCACCTTGGCGCGCGCGGCCCCGGCGGCGGTGAGGAGGTCGAGCCGTGTCGCGTCACCGTAGTAGACGCGGAAGTCGAAGCGCTTCAAAAGCTCGATCTGATCGGGGTCGTGGTCGAGCACGGTCGCCTTGATGCCGCTCGCGAACAAGAGCCGCCCGACGATCTGGCCGAAGCGGCCGAACCCCGCGATGATCACCGGCGCCTGCTCGTCCACGATCTCGTCCGGGTCGCGTTCGGTGAGCGTCGATGCGAGCATGCGGTCACGGGCGATCAAAAGCAGTGGCGTGAGCGCCATCGACAGCGCCACTGCGAGCGTGAGCAACGCATCCCACTCGCCCGGCAACAAGCGCGCCTTGCGCGCGACGCCGAACACGACGAAGGCGAACTCGCCACCCTGTGCAAGGAGCGCGGCAAAGAGCCAACGCTCGCGGCCAGCGATGCCGAGTGGTTTGGCGACCACGCGGAGCGCGACGAGCTTCAGCACCTGGAAGCCCGCAATCAGGCCGAGGACGAACAGCGGCTCGCGCAGCAGCAGGCCGAAATCGATGCTCATCCCCACCGCGATGAAGAAGAGCCCCATCAGAAGGCCACGAAACGGCTGAATGTCCGTCTCGAGCGCGTGACGGTACTCCGAACCGGCGAGCAGCACGCCGGCGAGAAACGCCCCGAGTGCCATCGAAATGCCGGCGCTCTCCATCAACGCCGCGATGCCGAGCACCAGGAGGAGCGCGAACGCGGCGAACACTTCGCGAAGGCCCGTGCGGGCCAGCGTGCGCAGGATCGGCCGCGTGAGGAAACGACCGATGACGAACGTCCCGAGAACGGCGGCAAGCGCGAAGAACGGTCCGCGGCCGCCCGTCGACGTGCCGGCCTCGCGAGCGGCCAAAAGCGGCACCGCGGCGAGCAGCGGGATGGCAGCGATGTCCTGGAACAGCAGGACGCCGAACGCGGTTCGCCCGGTCGGCGCCGCAAGCACGTTGCGCTCTGCCATCGTTTGCATGGAGACGGCCGTCGACGAGAGCCCGAGCGCCACGCCCGTGATCAGCGCCGCTTGCCACGGCAGGCCGAGCAGGAACGCGCCGAGGCCGAGCGGAATGGCCGACGTAACGAGCTGCAGAGCCCCGCCGCCGAACACCGCCCGCCGCATGGTCCACAGGTGCGCGGGGTCGAGCTCGAGGCCGATCACGAACAGCATCAGCACCACGCCTATTTCTGCGAAATGCAGGGTCGACGCCGGGTCGTCGATCAACCCGAGCCCGAACGGGCCGATCAGGCAACCGGCCGCCAGGTAGCCGAGCACTGAACCGAGCTTCAGGCGGCTCGCGATCGGCACGCAAACGACGGCCGCCGCCAGGTAGACGATCGCGCCGCCGAGCAGCGACGTTTCGCTCACGGCGCCGCTCCATCGCGCTGCACCAAGGCCTCGAGCCGTGCGCGGTAGTTCTCGGCCATGCCGTCGAGATCCGCGTCCGGCAGGCGCTGCGCGGCGCGCACCACGATCGGCTCTTCCCAGTGCATGCCGCAGAAGCGGGCGGTCTGCTCGACGACGGGCACGTAATCCGCGAACGGCCGGCCGTGCATCCCTTGAGGGCTGTACGCCTCGTCGTCGCCACCGGAGGTCACAACCCACAGGCACCGCTTGCCTCGAAGCGCATTACCGCCGTCACCGTAGGCCCAACCCCGAGCGAGGACCTTGTCGAACCAGTGCTTGAGCAAGCCGGGCACCGTGTACCACTGCACCGGGTGCTGCCAGACGACGACGCGCGCGCGGGCGAGCGCCGCTTGCTCTTCCGGCACGTCGATGTCGAAGCCCGGGTAGAGGTCGTACAGCGACCGCACCTCCACGCCCTCGACCTCCCGTGCCCGCTCGAGCAGGCGCCGATTGGCGCGCGAGCGGTCCGGGTAGGGGTGGGCGAAGACGAGAACGACCATGGGATGGTCGTAAGACGGCATGGGGCACGACGGCAACCCCACGGCATTCGCGTCGGACGCGCTGGTGATCTCGGCTGGCTATGCGTATCGGTTCAAATAGCGCGCTCAGGGACAGAGGTACGGACCCCAGGTCCACGTTCCGGTGCTATCGCAGGTGGCCGCGGTCCCGCAGCCCTCGTACGCGCAGACGAGGCCCACCTCACAAGCCGTGCCGGCGTTCGGAATGCGGGCGGGGCAGCCCGGGGTCGCATTGGCGTTGCAGAGGAACGTTGGCTGCGGCAAGTCGACGCATCCGTCGCCGCCGCAACTCTCGGTCGCACAGGTGCAAAGCGTCGACGGATCGTAGGCACAGCGAGCACCCGGGTTACACGGCTCGGTGCTCGGCATCGGGGGACACTGCTCGGGCGGAGTGGCGGTGCAGCCCGTGAACCGAGGGCTCTGCTGCCAGGATTGGAACACGCACTCGTAGTGATCGCGGCACTCGGGGAACGGCGAGTCGCCGTAGGAGCAATGAGTGCCGGTCGTTGCGCACCTCGAGCCGGTCGACGGGGGCGTCGCTGGGCAACTCGACCCGGCGTTGCCCGCCGCGCCCGATGTCCCCCCGCTCGAGCCGCCGCTTCCCGCCGCGCCCCCACCCGAGCTGCCGCTGGCTCCATTGCCCCCGTTGGCTCCAGCCCCGCCCGATCCCGCCGCTCCGCTCCCGCCACCGGCCCCGCTTCCTGCCTCGTTTCCAACCCCTGCCGCGGCCTCATCGTTTCGTGTGCCTTGCTGCGACGAGCCGCAAGCAACGCACACGGCGAGCGTCAAAAGAGAGGCCGCCGCGCGCGGACTGAGAGCTGCCATCAACGACCCGCCAGCAGCACACCGCGTGCCAGCCCGAGGCTGCTTTCTTTCGAATTTCGGTGAAGGACTGCGTGCCAGGCTGTGCCGCCGAAGCTCTGCGCCACCACTCAGACCGCTGCTCTCCTCGCTTCGCCGGCTCCCGCATATCGGCAGAAATGCTAAAACTAGAGCCTCGGCATGCGCTTTGGACTTGGTGCGGGTTTTCTCGGTTTCTTAGCGATCGCGATCGGCTCTTCCTGCTCGCCTTCCGCGAGGACGGACGGGTCCGGCGGCGAGGGGCTCGGCGCCTCGGGTGGTAGCGGCGGCACGCTCAGCGTCGGCGGTGCGGGAGGCTCGGGCGGGAAGAGTGGCCTCGGTGGATCGGCGGGCACGCTGGTCGTGTGCATGGGCGACGAGTGCCCCGAGGGCGGCGGCCCACCTCCCGTCGGCACCTGCGGCGACGGCATCCTGACCGAAGACGAGGCCTGCGACGACGCGAACACCGACGACGGCGACGGCTGCGCCGCCAACTGCTTCTCGGTCGATCCCGGCTACTCGTGCAGCCCGCCGGGCGTTCCGTGCCACGTCATCGCCCTGTGCGGCGACGGCTTTCAGTCGTCGAACGAGATGTGCGACGACGGGAACACCGCGGACGGCGACGGTTGCTCGCGTCGCTGCCAGCTCGAGCGCGGGTACAAGTGCGACGACAGCCCGAGCATCTGCACGCTGACGACGTGCGGCGACGGCATGCAGGAGGGCGCTGAAAGCTGCGACGACGGCAACGCGATCCCGCTCGACGGCTGCTCGGCAACCTGCCAGGCGGAGCCCGATTGCAGCGCCGGCGCGTGCACCTCGGACTGCGGGGACGGGCTCATCATCGACGAAGAGTGCGACGACGGGAACACGCTCGACGGCGACGGCTGTTCGTCGGCGTGCGTCCGCGAAGCCGGTTTCGTGTGCACGCAGCGCCCGGCGTGCGAAATGGTCGGCGACGGCTGCGCGCTCCGCGTCCCGGTCGTGTACCGAGATTTCTCCAACACGCACGACGATTTCCACTGCGGCGGCGCCACCCCGCCGCCGTCCATCGACGCCGCACTCGACGCCGAGGGAAAGCCCGTGCTCGTGATGGGCAACCCGGGCTGCATCACGTCGCCGGAGACGTTTGCCGAGTGGTACCGGAACGGCACGTACAATGCGGTGCTGCCGAGCAGCATCCTGCTCTTCGACGACGGCGCGGGCGGTTACGTGAACCGCTTCGGCCCGAACGGCGAGCGCTGGGTCGACCTGAACGGCATGGAGCTCGACGGCAACCCCGCGTTCCTACCGATCGACGCCGAGCCGAACGCGCTGATGGACCTCGTGAGCGCCGCCACCATTCCGCCCGAGTACACCGGCGACAACACCTGGCGCCCGGAGAGCGACTTCGTTCCCGGCGCCGGCACCCACAATTTCTTGTTCACGACCGAGGTCGAGTACTGGTTCCGGTTCGACGCCGGGTTCGAGGCCACGCTCGCGTTCCTCGGTGACGACGATTTCTGGGTGTTCGTGAACCGCACGCTCGCGCTCGACCTCGGCGGGCTCCACGTGCCCGAGGCCGGCAGCGTCACCGTGAGCGAGGCGACTGCGGCCATGTACGGCCTCGAGGTCGGGAACGTCTACGCGATCAAGGTGTTTCACGCCGAACGCAACCCCACCGGGTCGTCGTTCAAGTTGACGCTCTCCGGCTTCGAGAACACGCCGAGCGAGTGCGACCCGGTGTGCGGTGACGGCGTCGTGAGTCTCGGCGAGCAGTGCGACGACGGCGTGAACGACGGCGGCTACGGCGAGTGCGAGCCGATGTGCGTGGTCGGCCCGCGCTGCGGAGACGGCATCTTGCAGGCCGACGAAGACTGCGACGACGGGAACCGGCTGGACGGCGACGGTTGCGGCAGCGCGTGCCGCGACATCATCGTGACGTGAGGAACGCGGCGGCGCGGACTACTTCCGCGCGGCGGCTTCCTTGGCCATCTTCTCGCGGTAGGCCTTGATCATCTCGTCCTGCTCCTGCTTCGGCACCGGCGAGTAGCGGGCAAACTCCATCGTGAAGTTGCCCTTGCCCTGGGTTGCCGAGCGGAGATCGGTCGAGTAGCCGAACATGGTGTTCAGCGGCACTTCGGCAACGATGGTGACGGTGTCGTCGCTCTTGGTCTCCATGATCACGCCGCGCCGCTGGTTCACCTGACCGACGACCGAGCCCTGGAATTCGACCGGCGCCTCGACCTCGACCTTCATGATCGGCTCGAGGATCGTCGGCTTGGCCTGCGCGTACGCCTCGCGGAAGCCCATCAGGGCTGCCGTCTTGAACGCCTGCTCGGACGAGTCGACCGCGTGGTGGAGGCCGTCGTCGATGGTGGCGCGCACGCCGACCACCGGGAAGCCGATCAGGCTGCCCTTCTTGATCGCTTCCTTGAAGCCCTTGTCGCAGGCCGGAATGAACTCCTTCGGGATCGAACCGCCGACGATCTCGTCGACGAACTCGTAGGTTTCGACTGCGTCGGACGGCAGCGGCTCCATGTAGCCGTTGATGCGCGCGAACTGACCGGAGCCGCCGGTCTGCTTCTTGTGCGTGTACGCGATGGTCGCCTTCTGCGTGATCGTTTCGCGGTACGCGACCTGGGGCTTGCCCGCAACGACGTCGCAGTTGTACTCGCGCCGCATGCGCTCCATGTAGATGTCGAGGTGGAGCTCGCCCATCCCGCTGATGATGGTCTGCTGGGACTCCTCGTCCTGGTGCACGCGGAACGTCGGGTCTTCCTTGGTGAACCGGTTCAGCGCCTTGGAGAAGTTCTGCTCGGCGGCGCGATCCTTGGGCGCCACGGCGAGCGAGATCACGGCCGCGGGCACGTGCATCGAGGTGAGCGTGACGTTGACCTTGCCGTCCGTGAACGTCTCGCCCGAGCTCGCTTCCACGCCGTAGAACGCCACGATGTCGCCGGCTTCCGCGGTCTGGATTTCCTCGCGGTCGTCGGAGTGCATGCGGAACATACGGGGCACGCGCACCTTCCGCATCTCGTTCGAGGTGTTGAAGATGGTGTCGCCGTTAGACACCTTGCCCTGATAGACGCGGAAGTAGGTGAGCTGGCCGTACTTGTCCTGCTGCAGCTTGAACGCGAGCCCGACGAACGGTTTGTTCGAATCCGACTCGACGACGATCTTTTCTTCCTTGTTGTTCTGGTCGTGCGCTTCGTTCACGACCTCGGTCGGGTTCGGCAAGTAGAAGATCACGCCGTCGAGCAACAGCTGAACGCCCTTGTTGCGGAACGCGGAGCCGCACATGACCGGCGTCATCTTGAGCGCGAGCGTCGCGCGGCGAATGGCGGCGCGGAGCTCGTCATCGGTGACGGGTTCCTCGTTCAGGAACTTCTCGGCCAGCTGATCGTCGACTTCGGCGACCTCCTGGTAGATGTGCTGGCGGCCTTCCTTGGCCTTCTCGGCGTACTCGGCCGGAACGGCTTCCTCACGCACGACCTCGCCGTCGTCGCCGTCGAAGAAGTAAGCCTTGCCGATGATGGGGTCGATGACGCCCAGGAACTTGTCCTCGGCGCCCATCGGCACCTGCAGCCGCACCGGGTGGTGACCGAGCTTTTCTTTGAGCATGTCCGCGACGCGCTCGTAGTTCGCGCCGGGGTTGTCCATCTTGTTCACGAAGGCGATGCGCGGCACCTTGTAGCGCTTCATCTGCCGGTCGACCGTGATCGACTGGGACTGAACGCCCTTGCCTGAATCGAGGACGAGGATGGCGCCGTCCAGCACGCGGAGCGCGCGCTCCACCTCGATCGTGAAATCGACGTGGCCGGGGGTATCGATGATGTTGACGTTGTAGTCGCCGAGGTGCTCCTTCGAGCCCTTCCACACGCAGTACGTCGCTGCCGACTGGATGGTGATGCCCTTCTCGCGCTCGAGCTCCATCGAGTCCATCTTGGCGCCGACGCCGTCCTTGCCGCGCACCTCGTGGATCGCGTGGATCCGACCGGTGTAGAAGAGGATGCGCTCGGTCAGCGTCGTCTTGCCGGAGTCGATGTGCGCCGAGATGCCGATGTTTCGGATGTGATCGAGGGGGATGCGCTGGGCCACTTTTCGTCCTTCTCGTGAGTCAGGTCAGGCGGCCACGTAGCAAACCCCCACGAAAAGGGAAGCCGCGCCGCGCGAAGCCTCGTTTTTTCGCTACTCCGAGCGCAACGGAGAGCACGGTGAGCCGGGTTCCCCGCGCGCCGATCGCCTTTTCAGCGGCGCTCAGGGAGTCGCGGGCTCGCCGATCAGCGAGCGGACGCGGCGGGCGTACGGGCCGTCGGCATTGCGGGCGAGAAACGCCTTGCCCGTCGCGACGGCAGCGGTGCGATCGCCCATGGCAACCAGGGTCTCGATGCGGAGCACCGTGGCTTCGGTACCGAGCCGGGGACGCGGAAAGCGCCGCGGGTAGGCATCCAGCAGGCGCAGTGCCTCGCGGTGGTTGTTCTGGCCGAGGGCGCGGCGCGCTTCCTCGATCGCCGTGAGCTCGGCGGACAGAGAGTCCGTCGGGCGGACGGCCGGACGCGCAGGCGCTGGCACCGCGGGGGTCGGCTCCGCGACGTCCACCGGTGCTGCCGCAGGAGCCGCGGGCGTTTGTTTCATGACGCGCGCAACGGGAGCGGGCGCGGGTGGAGGCGGAGCTGCGGGCGGCTCGAAGAGCGACGTCCCCGTGACGATCGCGACCGCACCCGCGATGGCGCCCGCACCAGCGGCACCGATCGAAAGGCTCGCGCCGAGCCCCGACGCCTTCACCGCCGAAGCGATGGCGCTGGTCGAGAACAGACCCGCGACGCCGAGCTGCGCGAGGATGCGCCGGCGGCTGCGAAACGGCATCGCGTCTGCGCGGGCCGAACCGAGGAGGTGCGCCGCGAACCCTGGAGAGAGATTCGAGAGCCGCTCCGGATCGGGCGACGCCTGGACCGAGGAGGTTGGTCCCACGAAAAGAGAATGCCCGGGCTCCGGGTCTCGTATTCTTCCGCCGGCAGTAAGGCTGTAGATTTCGGTATTTCGCTGCTTTGGGGGTCGGAATCGGGGTATGGCGACACCCGCCTACAGGGGCTCCAGGGCTCCCGACCGGCTGCTAGGTTTGCCGCCTCGCGATGCAGGCAGGAACGAAAAGACTCCTCCGTCGTGGCGGCCTCGCCCTGGTCGGCGTCCTTTCGCTGATCATCGTCGGCGCCGTGATCGACGGGTGGACGGCATTCGGACACCGCGCGGAGGGCAAGCGGCTCGAGCGAATGGAGCGGTCACCGCAGTTCAAGGACGGCCATTTCGACAACCCCCAGCCGCTCGAGAACGACGGCTGGAAGATGATCACCGGTTTCTTCGGAGCGAGCCCGCACACGAGCCCCGCTACGGTTCCGGCCGTTCCGCCGGTTGGTCCCACACGGTTCCGGACGCCGCCGCCGTCCGGCTTGCGGGTCACGTGGTTCGGCCACGCCTCGATGCTGATCGAGATCGACGGCAAGCGCGTGCTCACCGATCCGGTGTGGAGCGAGCGCGCTTCACCGTTCACCTGGATTGGCCCGACCCGCTGGTACCCGCCGCCGATCGCGCTCGGCGATCTCCCGCCGATCGACGTCGTCTTGATTTCGCACGATCACTACGATCACCTCGATCAGCCGACGATCGTCGCCCTCGCCGCCCGCGGAACGACCTTCGTGGTGCCGCTCGGTGTCGGCGCACACCTCGAATATTGGGGTGTGCCCCCCGGGCGCGTCATCGACCTCGACTGGTGGGAAAAGAAAGCGTTCGGCGAACTCGAGATCGTCTGCACGCCGGCACGCCACGCCTCTGGTCGCACGCCGTTCGACCAGAACACGAAGCTCTGGGCAAGCTACGCGATCGTCGGCCAGCACCACCGCGCGTTCTTCTCCGGTGACACGGGTCTCTTCCCGGGCATGAAAACGATCGGCGAAAAGTTCGGCCCGTTCGACGTGACGTTGATCGAGGTAGGCCAGTACCACCGCGCGTGGCCGGATTGGCACATCGGGCCGGAGCAGGCGATCACCGCGCACCGCTGGCTCCGCGGCCGCGTGATGCTGCCGATCCACTGGGGCCTCTTCACGCTCGCGTACCACGGGTGGACCGAGCCGGCGGAACGCGCGCTCGTCGCCGCGACGGCGGGCGACGTGACGCTCGTCTTGCCTCTACCAGGGCAGAGCTTCGAACCGACGGAAGCGCCGCGCACCGCGAAGTGGTGGCCCTCGGTGCCGTGGTCGAGCGCGGCGGAGCACCCGATCGTGTCGACCAAGGTGAATTAGCGACCTACGCCTGCAAGAGCGACCCTAGAGACCTTCGAGGTAGACTCGAAGCGGGGACGCCAATCGTGTCTGCTTTTGAGTGCCCTTCTTGTCGCGCAGAGGTCTCGTTCGGCTCGTCCGAGTGCTGGGACTGCGGCGAGCCATTCCGCTATCGGGAAGGGCGCTTGCTAACCGACACCGAGGTCCAAGCAACGCGGCCCGTCGCGAACCCTACCAGCGCCGAGTTGCGGCTCAGCCGGTCCGTCAATCGGCCCTCTCGAACCACGGGAGCCTTGATGGGGAATTCGCGCGGGCTCACGATCGCAGTCATCGTGGCCGTGTGCTCGAGCGTCATTTCGATCGGCGCGATTGTCGTTGGCGCCGCCGACGTCGAAACGCTGCTCGCCGGGCCGGCCGTGGCAGGGTTCGTGCTGCTCCTCTTTTGGATGCGTTCGATGAATCGGGCTCTTCGCGGATTGGGCGTCCGGGGACTGCGGTACTCACCGTGGGGCACAGTGCTTTGGTGGTTCGTGCCAGTCGCGAACCTATTCGCGCCGTACCGCGCGATGAGCGAGCTCTGGCAAGCGAGCAACCCGCGCCTATTGCGCCACTGGCGGCGTACAAACCGGTCGTCGGTGCTCTCCTGGTGGTGGGGCCTCTACCTCGCCTCGGCCATATCTCTGAACTTCGTCGACCGCTTTCCGGAAGCGACTGAGGGCACCTTGGCTCTCGTCGCGGTCTTGCTGTTCGTGACGAGCGAATGCCTCACGGCGTGGCTCGTCTGGACCATTCATCGCCGCGCGTTCGAAAAGGCCACGCGTTGAGGGCTGTTCAGCTGGGCGCTCGTTCTTCGCCGATGCTACGCTTCGGGAGCAACTCAGAGGGGCCTTCGTCCGATACGAGGCCATGGGACTGGTCATGATCAAGGTCACCCTTTCCAACCAAAGAGACCTCGAGGATGCTGCGGCCGGGCGGATCCCCCTCCACGCCGTCCGCACGGTCGAGTTCGACGCACTGGCGGACACGGGCGCCATCGGGCTCGCGATCCCCGAAGAGCTGGCGGAGCGGCTCGGCGCGCCACTCCTTCGCAAGCGCTCGGTTCGCGTGGCCGACGGTCGCACCATCACGGTCGGTGCCGTCGGTGCGCTTCACATCGCCGTGCTGGACCGCGACATGCTCGGGGAAGCCATCGTGCTGCCACGCGGAGCAACGCCGCTGCTCGGCGCGATCCAGCTCGAATACCTGGACCTCGTGGTGGTCCCGAGCACGGGCGAGGTGATCCCGAATCCCGCGCATCCCGACGGGCCGATCCTGCCCCTGCTTCGGGCGGGGTGACCTCGCCCGATCCCCGGCAATAGGCGAAACGGCCTATTTCGCGAGGCGCCGAGTGCGTGCCTCATTGGTTGTCTGGACCAGTCGGGGGCTTCGCGGGCACTGCAGCTCGTGAGCGCCAGAAGCGTCCGCCGAAGCAAGGGAGTCCGTCAGCAGTGATCACCATGCAACCGTCACGGCGGATCTCGTTCGCAGGGGTGCTGGGCCTCGGCCTGGTCGGTTGCAGCAATGCAAGCCAAGAACTCCCGGGCGCTGGGGGCACCGCCGGCAGCAGCGGACAATCCGCGTCGGGTGGGCAGTCGGCGAGCGGTGGAAGCGCGGGGCTCGCGTCGGGCGGGACTGGCGGCGGTGGGACTGCGGGCTCGAGTGGCTCGAGTGGCTCGAGTGTCAGCGGTGGCGCAGGAGCCGGTGGCGCGACTGCGGGATCGAGCGGTTCGGGAAATTCAGGGGGCATGGCACCTTCGGGTGGCGCGGCGGGTGGCGGGGGCATCCCGCCCATGGCGGGGAGCTCCGGGTCGATGGCCACGGGGGGCGCCGGAGCTGCCGGCAGCGGCGGCATGGATCTCGTTGGGGGAAGCAGCGGCTCGACGGCAGCCGGTACCGGCGGTCAGGGGGGCGGCGGAAACCCTGGAACCTGCACCGCGTCGAAGGCCGCAGGCACCAACGCAACGGGTAGCGGGCCACACGACGTGACGGTCGAAACGAATTCCGACCCGGGGATCAACGAGGGCACAATCTTTCGACCTAGCGACCTCGGAGGCAGCGAAAAGTACCCGATCTTCGTGTGGGGCGAGGGTGGCTGCTCACAGGACGGCCTGTCGAACGCCCAGGCGATGGCCGAGATCGCCTCCTACGGTTACTTCGTCGTCGCAGACGGAACGCCGAACGGCAGCGGCAACCGCACCATGGACCGCTCGGACCTCGACGGCATGGGCGCGCCGCTGGTCGCGTACATCGACTGGGCCCTCGCCGAAAACGAAAAACCCTGCAGCGCGTACTATCAGAGTCTCGACCCGACGAAGATCGCTTCCAACGGCTTTTCGTGCGGCGGCCTGATGGCGCAAGGCACCGTCCTCGATCCACGCATCGTCACGTGGGGTGTCACCAGCAGCGGCATGGCGGGCGCGACCCAAGCCTTCTACGACCTGATCGACACTCCAGTGCTCTTCGTCGAGGGCGGCCCGGCTGAGGTTGCCTACGACGGCGGCCTGGAAGGCTACCAGGCGATCAGCGCTCTCTCCGTGCCGGTCCTTTGGTTCAGCAAGGATCTCGGCCATGGCGGCGATCTGTTCACGCCGGGTGGCGGGGACTTCACGAAAATCAACCTTGCTTGGCTCAACTGGTGGCTGAAGGGCGACGAAACGTCGACCGGCAAGGGCTTGCTGGTCGGCGCAACCTGCCCCTATTGCAGTGACAACGCCTGGGAAGTCATGTCGGCGAACGTTCCGTGAGCTAGAGCGCGTCTCGCAATTCGTCGAACGGAGCAGAGCTCTAGCCACCCGCGAAGCGGGTGAGGGTGGCGCACCGGCATACCTGCCGGTGCGGGGGCGGGAACGCCCCCAGAAACAGAGCTAGAGCTGCGCTGCGTAGCAGCGCGCGTGGCGGAGCCACGCCTCGGAATTGGCGAAGCCAATTGCGAGATATGCTCTAAAGCGCCGCGGCGAACTCGCGCCCGAGCTCGAGCGGCGACGGCCGGTCTTTCGGATCGTGCAGGGTGGCGGCGCGGAGGACGCGGGCGACGGCGCTGGGGAACGGTTTCAGGCGTTCGACGTCTTCGAAGGGGTCGCGGCGCATGTGGGCGATGATGCGGTCGCGCTGGTTGTCGATGTCGTCGAAGAAGGCGCGGCCGGTGGTGACGTTGTAGATGGTGCCGGCGAGGGCGTAGACGTCCGAGCGCGGGTCGAGCTCCACCGGATCGAGCACCTGCTCGGGCGCGATGTAGCCCGCGGTGCCGGCGACGAAGCGACCGCTGGCATCCTCCTGCACCCGGATGGCGCGCACCATGCCGAAGTCGATCACGACCGCGGCGAGCGGCTGAGCGCGCGCGGGATCGCGGTGTTTCTCCGGATCGAAGCGTTCGCCACCCTGGAGCGGCAAACGCAGCCAAACGTTGGCCGGCTTGATGTCGCGGTGCACGAGGCCCGCGCTGTGGAGCGCCGCGAGCCCGGCGCAGGCCTCGGCGACCGTTTGCCGGAGCTCGAACAGCGACATCAGCTTCGCGCCGGCGTACTGCTTCAAGTCGGCGCCGATCAGGTATTCGAGCACCAAGAACGGCATGCCCTCGGAGACGCCGCGGTCGATGATGTTGGCGACGTTCGGGTGGTAGAGCCCGGCGAGCGCTCGCGCTTCCTCGACGAACGAGGCGAGGATCCCTTCGCGCTCCATGTCCGTGGCGTTCTGAAGCGCGTCGGCCTTGGGGATTTTCAGCACGAAGAACCGATCGGCGCCCGGCTTTCGGACCAGCCACACCGAGCCGATGCCGCCCTCGCCGAGCGGCTTCACGAGCTCGTAGCCTTCGATGGTCTTCGGCTCCTGCTTTCGCGCGCGCGGGGGCGGCGGTGGCGTGCGCTGGATGGCGGCGCGGATCGCGCCCTCGAGCAGCCCGGACGCGACCGGGCCGAGCGAGGCAAACCAGACGTCGAGCATCGAAATCTCGCGCGCACGGATGGCACGCGCGAGTAGAGCGGCGACTCGCGGTGTGTTCTCGCTCGGTGGGCGCAAACTGGCGGCCTCGACGCTTTCAATCGCGGTGCGTAGCCCCTTCACCGGATCGGCGAGTGCGGCCTGCAGTCGCTCACCGGACCGCACGAGCTCGACGCAGAGTGCCTCGAGGTTCGGCTTCTGTCCGGACGCGGCACCGAACACCTCGAGAGCACCGGCAAGGCCCGATAGCGCCGTCGCAAGCTCCGTGTCCTCGGCGTGGAGCGATTCGAGCGCGTCGGCGGCTGCCGCGCTCCACTGCCCTGCCCCGTCCCCCGCCGAGACCGCGGTCCGCAGGATTTCGGCCCGTTCACAGCACGCGGTGAGAGCGCCGTCCGCCATCATCGGCAGCGCCGTCGCGAGCTGCTGCAACATCGCCGGCCGGTCGATCACGAGCCCCCACCAGGCGGCGAACGGTCCGAGCCAGCGCACGTCGTCCACCTCGCCGAGCGCGGTGCCGCGCGTGGTGTCGACCAGGCGCCAGAACAGCATACTGAGCGCACCCTTGAGCTCCGGCGGCAGCTCGCGCGAACCGTCGGCAAGGCCCTCCATCTTTCTGAGCCAGTGGCAGGTGTCGTGCGCCGTCGGGCCACGACCGGGACCGAGTGCCGAATCCACGCCGCACGCGTCGAGGGCGTAACCACCGAGCCGGATCGCGAGCACCTCGAGCGGCACGCCGTCCTCGCCGGCCGTTCCCGCCTGGCGGCGCTCCTTGACCAGGTCGATGATCTCGGCCGGCGCCCGCGCGATCGCTTTCCAGGTTTCCTCGAGATCGGGTTCGTCGACCCGCTCGCCGTTCGGATGGGTTGCGAGGAGCGGTGCCCACAGGCGCAGGGCGAACGCGCGCCCGCCGCCCTCGAGCGCGTTGATGGCGGCCGCACGCTGGCGCCAGCGGCCCTCGCCGAGGGCGACCCGGCGTGCTTCGCCGAAGACCCGCCCGACGGACAGCGCGAAACGGGCGGCGCGCGCATCCGCTTCCTCGTCGTCGTACTGAGCGGCGAGGCGCACCAGATTTTCGAGACCGAGCTCGAGGTCCAGCGGGTCGCGCTCGGCACCGTCGACCACGTCGGTCGCCGCCGTCACGTCGATCCAGCGGCGCTGCTCATCGAGCGACTGCGGCCGCGCGCGGCGCGCCATTTCGCGCAATGCGCGGAGCGGCGTTTCGATGTCCGGCGTGCGAAGCCCGCGGCGGTGCAGCACGGCGAGGCCGCGCGCGAGCGACCGGGCCGCAACCGCCCCGCCGTCGCCCGCGAGGATGCGCTTCGCGAGGCGATCCCAGAGCGACCGGCGCTCGAAGAGGAGGTACGGCGTGGCGGCCGCGACGGCACCGAGTACCCAGTCTTCCTCGTCGCGCGACTCGAGTAGCGCCACCAGCTGGCTCGCCAGAAAATTCAGCCGTTCCGCCGGCAGCGAGGCAAACGCCGTCACCGCCCGCTGGCGCAGGACCTTGGACTCGCCGAGCACCCAGTCGAGCAACGTGCCCTCGAGTTGCTCGAGTTGTCCCGTGAGGCGGCCGAGGGCTCGCGCCGCATGGACCCACACCATCGGTTCCGGATGGAGCAGGAGCGGCTGGAGTACCTGGAGTGTGCGGCCGATCAGCTCCGGGTCGCTGTCCGGCGGCATGCCGCGCACGCTCACTTCGAGGCAACGAGCGGCGAGCACCCGGCCGCGGAGCGTGCCGTGCGCCGGCGTGCCGATCATTTCCTGGAACGTGCTTGGCGACGCCCACAGCCACGGGCCGAGCGACGGTACCTCGAGTGCGCTGGCGCCGGCTTCCCAGATCAGGATCTCGAGCCGCGCGCGCGCCTGGGCGTTCACGGGCTGGGCGAGCGCCGCGCCGTCGCCGAGCAGCGGCACGCAGGCGAGCGCATCGGCGATCGGTCCCTCGATCAGCCTGGCCCGCGCGGCCATGAGCGCGGCATCGGCGAGTGACGGCACGCGCAGCGCGGCCTCGAGCAGTGCCGACAGCCTGACATCGCGCCGCCACGCGCTGCCCGCCGCGAAAACCACGAGCGCGCGACCGACCGGCTCGGCGAGCTTCTGCACGAGCAGCGCGGTGCCCGCGTCGTCGAGTGTCAGCTGCCCGAGCTCGAGCGCGAGCCGATCGACCGACTTCGCGAGTTCGGGCGAAAGGGCGGCGCCCTCGGTGGCGCCGCCGCCGCGATGCGCGCCGCGACGAAAGCGCTGGCGGACGGCTTCTTCGAGCTCGGGGCTCGAGGCCGCGTCGGCGAGACTCGCAAGAAGAGCCTCTACATCCGCCGTCATGCGAGGATCGAATCTAGCACTACGGTCGTGTGGATCGGGTAGAATGTTCGGATGTCGAGTCATGTCTCGACGCGCGGCCGGCGGTCACCCTGGTTCGCTCGCGGCGTGTTCGCATCGTTCTCATTCGCGCTGGTACTCGCCGGGTGCTCGAGCGACGAGGATCCCGCGCCAGGGTCCCCAACGGCCGGTGCCAGCAGCGGCGGGACGGGCGGCGTGGGCAGCGGCGGCGCGGGCAACGGCGGCAACGCCGGCAACGCCGGCAAGGCCGGTGGCGGGACCGGCGGCGCGGCCGGCAAGGGAAGCGGCGGTGCCGGCGGCAATGCCGGTAGCGGCGGCGGGAGCGGCGGGAGCGCGGCGAGCGCGAGCGGCAACGCCGGCAACGGCGGCGGTGGAGACGTGGGTGGCGAAGCGGGCACGGCGGGAAGTTCCGGCACGGCGGGGAGTGGCGCGACGGGCGATCTGCCCGACGGCGACACCGGCATCGCGGCGCGGCACCCGGACGACGAAGGCATCGACAGCGATGCCGACGTGATCTTCTTCGATGACTTCGAGAGCTATGGCGATCCGTCCGAGCTCAACGATCGCTACGACGCGGTCTACCAGAACCAGTACGTAACGCTCGCCACCGACATGGCTCACGTCTACGCGGGCAATCAGGCGCTCGAGTTCACTCTGCCCCAGCAGGACGACGAGCTCAGCGATTCCGTCGACAAGGTCATCAGTCCGGAAGAAGACGTGCTCTTTCTCCGCTACTACTCACTTTTCAACCCGCCGTACAACGTGGTCGGGTCGGCCCACAACGGCTCGAGCGTCTCGGCGCACTACTTCGTCAACGGCAACGCGACGCCGGGCGTCCCCGCCGACGGCACCAACAAATTTCTCGTGAACCTCGAGAACTGGCGTGGTGAAGAAGCGACGGCGTCGCCCGGTCTCCTCAACGTGTACGTCTATCATCCGGAGCAACGCGACGTTTACGGAGACCATTTCTTCCCGAACGGCGAGGTGATGCCGAACACCAGCATCCCGTTCGACTTCGGGCCCGACTTCATCAGCCGCCCGCAGATCATCCAGGATCTGGACCGCTGGTACTGCTACGAGCTGATGGTCAAGGCGAACACGCCCGGACAAAACGACGGCCGGATCGCGTTCTGGCTCGACGGCGTGCTCTCGGGAGATTTCCAGAATCTCTACTTTCGCGACATCGACACGCTCAAGATCGATCGCTTCGGCCTGAACTTCCACGCCGGGTCGAGCCCGAACGGCGAGATCAAGAAGTGGTACGACAACGTCGTCGCAGCGCGCTCGTACATCGGGCCGATCGTCACACCGCCCTAGAGTCGGCGATTCGGTGAATCGCCTCCAAGCCGATTGAAGGAGCTATCTCGGCGCGCGCGACCGGGGCGCGCTCAGTGACCCAGGGGGCTCGAGATCGTCGTTGAGCGGTTGGGATCGGGCGCAGCCGAACCACCGCCAGGGCCGCTTTTCACGCCGCTCCCGACGCACACGCCTTCGCGCGCGAGGCAGAGCTTCACCTGCGCGCACACCGTCGAGCCCGCGCAGTCGCCGGAGCTTGCCGCGATGCAGCGGCCGTCTTTTTCCGAGCAGAGCCCCTCGAGCTTGCAGCGCGCGGAGCCCCGACAGTCCGCGCCCGACACCGCGGCGCAGCGCCCTTCTTTCTCGCTGCACAGGCCGTCGCGCTCACACGCCTTGGATTTCTTGCAGGCCTCGCTGCTGGCGACGCAGCGTCCGTCCTTCACCGTGCAGGCCGCACCCTCCTTGCAGGCCTTGGACCCCGCGCAGTCCTCGTTCGATGCCGCGACACAGACACCGCCCGCCGCGTTGCAGAGCCCCGACCGTGCGCAGACGCTCTCCGGGTCGGGCGTTGCGTCGCTGGTTCCTGCGCAGTGACGGCGCGAGAGCGCGCTGCATTTGCCGCCGCTCATCACGCACTGTCCCTCGTCGGCGCAGCTCTTCGTGCACTCGGCGTGGACCGTCTTCCCGGGATCCTCGCAGCTACCCTGGTAGGCGCTGCAGGTGAGGAGCTTCTTGCAGTCTTCGGACGCCTTGCAGCCCTCGTCGTTGGTGGCGACGCATTTGCCGGCCTGGGCCCCGCATTTTCCGTGGATGCGGCAGGCCTCCGAGTCCTTGCAGTCCGCATCCGAGACCACGGAACAGACGCCTTTCGCGTCCGCCGTGCACCGCCCCTCGCGCTTGCAATCTCCCTTCGCCTTGCAGGCTTCCGAGGCATCGCAGCCGGTGAGTGCGGCGAGAGCAGTGACGGCAGTGGTGAGCGCGACGATCCAAACACTCGGCGGTTTCACGGGACGAGGCTTTATCACGACCGCGTCCGCTCCGGGACATCGTGGATTTTTCCAAGCTATCGGGCACAGTACCCGGATGCCGAGTTATCGCGATCTCGCGAAGATGATCGACCATTCGCTGCTCAAGCCGGCGCTCACCCGAGCGGAGCTCGAGGCCGGCTGCCGAATCGCCGTCGAGTGCGACGTTGCGAGCGTCTGCATCCTGCCGTACTTCTTGTCGCGCGCGGCCGAGCTCCTCGGCGGGAGCGAGGTTCTGCCGACGACGACGATCGGGTTCCCGCACGGGGGCCAGACGACACGACTGAAGTTGCTCGAAACCGAAGAGGCGCTCGACGCCGGCGCGCGCGAGCTCGACATGGTGGTCAACGTGAGCTGGGTGAAGAGCGGCGCGTTCGCCGAGGTCCGGAGCGAGATCGGCGCGATCACCCAGGCAACGCACGCCCGCGGGCAGAAGCTCAAGGTGATCTTCGAGAACTGCTACCTCGACGACGCCGAAAAGATCCGGCTTTGTGAGATTTGCGGCGAGGTCGGAGTCGACTGGGTGAAGACATCCACCGGGTTCGGGAGCTCTGGCGCCACGGTTGCGGACGTCACGCTGATGCGACGGCACTCGCCACCGTCGGTGGCGGTCAAGGCCGCCGGGGGCATCGCCGATCTCGACATGCTGCTTCGCGTGCGCGAGGCGGGCGCGAACCGCAGCGGCTCGAGCGCCACGGCCGCGATCCTCGTCGAGGCCAAGCGCCGGATCGATGCCGGGACGCTCAGCTAACGGCCGCGGAGGCGCGAGGTGCCGTTGGAAAAAAAACACAAACCAGTGATTGTTCCGGCCTCGCCCGCCCGTCGGATCCATAAGAAGGGGATGAGTTCCGAACGTCACCTTTCGTCAGTCGCCGTCGCCTTCGCCGCGAGCCTGCTCGTCCAGTGCTCGGGCGTTGAAGACACCCCCGCGCCCGCGGCTGGCAGCGGTGCCGGCGCGACAGGCGGGGTCAGCGCAGGCATGGGCGGAGCGACCGGCGGCACCAGCGCGGGAAGCCCTGCCGGCGGAACCGCGGGCTCGGCGCTCGGTGGCACGGCCGGGGCGGGGGCTGCAGGAGCGGGCGGCGGGGCTGGTAACGCTGCCGGTGGCACGTCGGGGTTCGCAGGCGCTGGAGCGGGTGGTCTTTCGGGATCGGGTGGTGCGGGGGCCGCAGGCGCGGGCGGCGCCGGGGCGGGAGCAGGTGGGGCGGGCGCCGGTACGAGTGGCAGCGGCGGCGCGGCGGGCGCGAGCGGCGCGGGCGGTTCGGCGGGTGCAGGCGCGGGCGGCTCGGCGGGCACGAGCGGCTCATCCGGTTCGTCGCCGATCGGCGAGTTCATCATCGGCGCCGACATCTCCGAGGTGGACCGACAAGAAAAAACCGGCACGAACTTCGTCGACAACGGCAGCGAGCAAGACATCCTCGCGATCCTGAAGGCGCGCGGCTTCAACTGGATCAGGCTCCGCGTGTTCGTCGATCCTCGCGCGCAAGGCGGCTACTCCTCCCAGGGCTACTGCGACACCGCGAACACGGTGGCGATGGGCGCGCGCGTGAAGCAGGCCGGCTTGGGCTTTCTGCTCGACTTTCACTACAGCGACTACTGGGCCGACCCCGGCAAGCAGATCAAGCCGTTCGCCTGGCGAAACATCTCGACGATCGAGGCGCTCGCCACCCAGGTGCAGGATTACACGCGAGCGACGATCCAGGCGTTCGTCGCCGGCGGAGCGCGGCCGGACATGGTCCAGATCGGCAACGAGATCACGCCCGGCATGCTGCTCCACGTGCCGAACGACCTGAACAACCCCGACGGCGCGCTGACGGTGACGATGCCGAACGGCTCGATCGACAACTGGCCGAACCTCGGCCTCTTGCTCAAGGCCGGCGTGGCGGGCGTGAAGGAAGTCGACTCCACGATCAAGATCATGCTGCACACCGATCGTGGCGGCAGCGCCCCCTCGAGCACGAGCTTCGTCGAGGAAGCGATCGCACAGGACGTGCCGTTCGACGTGTTCGCCGTCTCCTGTTACGTCGAGTACCAGGGCGGCCCGAGCGCCTGCAGCCAGACGCTGACGGCGGTCCTCGACGCCAACCCGAACGCCACGTTTCAGGTCGCGATCGCCGAGTACGCGGTCGACGCCACGAACCAGGCGTCGATCGACGACAGCATCCGCGGCACGAACGAAGTGGTCTTCGACTTGCCGAACGAGCGCGGCGCCGGCACGTTCTTCTGGGAACCGACCCGCTACGGCGCGTGGGGCGACGGCCTCTTCACGTTCTCGGGCAACAACGCGAACGCGACCGACGCGTACATGGACTACTACGACCAGATGAAGGTCGACTTCGCGAGATGAAGTCCCCGCGCTGACCAACGCGCCTTCTGCTACGTCCCGATCTTACGTTCTCGGCCAATCCCTAGAGACGCGGGCTACGGCTTCTCTTCGAGGTGCCTCCGGTCAAAGTAGATCGAGCGAAGGACGTGTTCGGCGATGGGCGCGAAGTAGGCGTCGAGGCTGCGATCGTATTCGAGGTCCGCGTAGAAGGCGGCGCCGTAGGCCGACTGCACCCGAGTGACCCTCACCTTGTCCGGGCCCGTCCGACGAACGATGGCCGCGTGCTTGTGGAGACGCTGCACCCGCACTCGGTCGCCCGGCGCTGGTTTGGTCTCCCAGGCGATCCGATCAGCGAGCGTCTCTTCGTTCAACCACGACCCGCTGATCGTCAAGGTCGCGCGGTCGAGCCAAGCGAACGTGCGACCCTTGCCGTTGCCGTACGGGCGGAGGGGCGTCATGAACGTAGGGAAGTCACCGACCAAGCCGAATTCCCAGATCCAAAGCTCGCGGAACTCGACCGTCGCCGGCAAACCGGCAGGCGGCGCCGCGGCGACCTTCAGGGCTGACCCTCTGGAAGCGCTGAAGGACTCGCTCCCGCCCAGCGTTTCGCGACCTTCGAACGGCGGAGCCCCTTCGAGTCGGAGCCGGTTTTGGAGCTCGCGATCCGCGAGCATGGCTTTGCCGAGGAGGTTGTTCTCGAGAAAGATTTCTGGCTTGCCTTGCGACGTGGTGGAAGCGGCGAGCGCCCTGGCGGAAATGTCCTTGATGTCGTTCGAGCGAAGGTCCAGTGAAGCGAGGCTTGGCGGGCGAGCCTGGGCGAGCGCCAGCGCTGCGTCGTCCTTCAGGTAGTTGAAGGCGAGCCCCAAGTCTTTGAGCCGAGGAAACGCGGTGCTGCGCGCGAGCGCCGTCGCTCCGGTCACACCGATGAAGTTGTATTCGAGCTCGAGTCTCTCGAGAGAACCCAGTCCGCGCGCCGCTGCCAGGGCCTCTGCACCGTCGGCGTGCACGTGGCAGCGCCCGAGGTTCAATTCCTTCAGGCTCGCAAGGCGTCTCGATTCGGCAAGCGATTTCACTCCCTCGTCCCCGAGGAGATTGTCCCTGAGATCGAGCACCTCGAGCCGGGTTGGGAGCCGGGAGCTGAGGATCGCGGCGATTCCACGAGCGGTGAGTCTCGTGTCGAGCAGCGCGAGCCGCTTCGGGGCGAGCTCTGGATGACGAGCCAGGAGTTCTACGATGCCGGCGTCGCCGAACGGCGAACCGAGCGCGCTGATCTCCAGCGAGTCGACGGGTGCCTGGGACGAAGCGATTGCCTCCTCGACCTCCCTGAGGCTGTCGGCCACGTCATCCGCCAGGCCAAGGTCAACGGCCACTCGTCGTTCGGGGCTGCCGGCATTGCTGGCCACGGCGCTCGGCGCGAGCATTGCGGGTCCGTTCGGTGCCCTCTGCGGGGCTCCGCTCGAATGGGCCTGCGGCGAACCTCTGGGCGTCGACGCCGTGCTTAGCCTGAACGCCAGGTCCGCGGTCACCCCGACGGCGACCAAGACGACCGCGCCGAGCCAAAACCTAGATGGAAAGGACGACCGGAACGCCATGTGAGGACCGACCAAAAGCACGGTTCGTGCCACCCCACAATCGCGGGCGCCTCGTCGGGCGCGCGGAAATCAGCGTGTGTAGCTGGACACATCCGGCGGGTTCGTGCGCCCCTGAGTCGCGCCGCGAAAGGGACGATCAACGCGACGGCGAACGTCCTCACGTTCGCGAGCGAGAACGCGTCCGCAGCGTCGGCAAGGTGCTTCATGCGGGCGCGAGCGTATCGCCGATGCTACGGTCGGTCCATGGCGGACGGAGGCAGAGGACCAAGCCTTCCCGGAGCGTTGTGGGTACTTGCCTGCGTCGCGTCATTCGGCAACGTCACGAGCTGCGGTGGACAATCGTCGACCGAGGGAGGCGTCGGGGGGCGCGCTGGCGCCCAAGGTGGCGCCCCCGTGGGCGGAGTCACCGGCGGGTCTGATTCGAGCGGAGGGATCGGCGGCTCAGCGACCGCCGGCAGCGGCGGCGTCGACACGGGATCCGGAGCCACCGGCGGCAGTGCGACGGGTGGATCCGGAGCCACGGGCGGGAGCGGCGGCGCGACGACGGGATCCGGAGCCACCGGCGGAAGCGCGACGGGTGGATCCGGAGCCGCGGGTGGCGTTGCGACCGGCGGCGGTTCTGGCATCGCCGGCGTCGGGGGCGTGGACCCGGGTGACGCGGGAGAGCCGGGCACGGGGGGCCTCGGCGGGCGCTGTACGAGCCTGGATAGCTGCCCGGTCCCGCCCACCTACGTGGAAGTCTACGGACCCACGCCGACACCCAACCGGCTGCCGGCAGCTTGCGACGCTCCACTCGAGGAGCAAGCGCCGTGGCTCTGTGGCAACTCGGTCTGCGCGTCCCTGAGAGAATCCTTCAACGACGCAACACTCTGCGTCGACGAAGACAGAGGGCTCTCGAACACGGGTCACGTCACGTTTCCGCGGGGCGACGGCGACCTGGTCGTTCTTTCCAACGTGGCGGCACCGCAAGGCCCGGCGTTCTCGTGCGGCCCGGGCGGCCCCACCGACCAGGCGTCGCTCGTGCAATGCCACCGGGGCCCGAGAGTCGGCGTGCAGAACGACTGCGGGGTCCCGCCCGAAGGGACGGGCGGCATGTTCGCCCCTGGCGCGTACGTGCTCACGGAATACGTCGGCTACGACACCTCGGATTTCCCGCAGCCGGGCTCCGCCATCTGGCAGACGCTCTACCTCACCGGCTCGAGCGCGCTGCTCATCAGCTCGGACTGGAGCAACTTCGAGTTCGCCGGCACCTTTAGCTACCAGGTAGACGGCAATGTCATCACCTTCGAAGCGGCCTGTGCGAGCACCTCGCCCATCTACCAGGCGTTTCCACGAACGTCCACTTACACCGCCACGGTGTCGTCGCTGGAGCTCTTCGATTTTTCGCGCCGCGTGCGGGCCAAGTACGAACGACTCTAACGCGGAGGGATTACGAGGCGCGCTCTAGCGCGACTGTACGGCAGGCGCCTTCGTCGCCGGTGTTGCGAGCGCCTTTACCCCGTCAATCGTCACTGCCGAGTTGTTCTTTCCCACGAGCTCGAGGCACGCCTTCGGGTCGCCAGCGCACGCGCCGTCGAGGCTGACCGAAGCCGCGTTCTCCAGCCGGAAGGCAGGACCCGATGCGGGCTCGATCTTCGCCGACTTGAAACTCACGCGCCGGCAGTCCGTACAGCGCACACCGTTTTCGGCCGAGAACGCCACGTTTTCGAACCTCACGTCTTCGATCGGTAGCTCGGGCAAACCGGTGATTTCGATCGCGGTTTTTGCGCCGTTGCCGGTGACGTTACGCACCTGCACGTTGCGGATGGTCGGGGGCTTTTGCGTCAGCGGAACGAGCGTGGAGGAGCCGTAGAACGTCGTCATCTCGACGTCGAAGAGCCGCAGGTTCGTGTGGCGAACGTTCTCGTAGTACACGTTTTCGATCACGCCGCCGCGACCGCGCATCGCCTTGATGCGAAGGCCGCGGTCGGTGCCGGAGAATTCGCAGTTCTCGACGTGAACGTTGCGAACACCGCCCGACATTTCGCTGCCGATCACGACACCGCCGTGACCGCGCTCGCCCTTGAGGCGCCGGACCACGATATTTTCACTAGGACGCCCGACGCGCCAGCCGTCCTCGTTCAGCCCCGACTTGATCACGACGCAGTCGTCGCCGGTGCTGAAAAACGAGTCCTCGACCAAGACGTTCTTGCTCGAGTCGGGGTTGCAACCGTCGTTGTTGGGGCCGTCGGTGCGCACGGTGACGCGCCGGACGATGACGTTCTCGGAGTAGATCGGATGGATGGTCCACATCGGACCGCTGGTGATGGTGACCCCCTCGATGAGCACGTTCTTGCAGCCGACGGTCTGGATGAAGCTCGGCCTGAGCCCGCCTTCGGTACCGAACACGCGCTGTTCCGGCGGCGTACCCGACGAGGCGAGCTCGTAGAGCCGTTTGGCGGCCTCCTTCTGCGTCTTCTTCCACGGCCACCAGGCTTGCCCCTGACCGTCGAGCGTGCCCGCGCCCGTGACGGCGACGTTCTCGCAGTCCTTGGCGTAGACGAGCGGCGAGTAGTTCATGAGCTCGAGCCCCTCCCAACGCGTGAAGACCGGCGGCAAGTAGTCCGCAAAATCCTGACTGAAGAGCACGACAGCGTGCTCGGCGAGGTGGAGGTTCACGTTGCTCTCGAGGTGGATCGGCCCCGTGAGCCACCTGCCCGCCGGGACCAGCACGGTTCCACCGCCTGCGCGGGCGGCGGAAGCGACGGCCTGCTTGAACGCGCCGGTGTTCTTGACCGTTCCGCCCTCGACGGCTCCGAACGTCCTCACATCGAAGCTTCGCGCGGGGAAGGTCGGGCGCCGAAACTCCGGCACCGGGAAACGCGCCGTGACGGGCTCGATCGGCTCGCTCGAGACGAACGGGCCGAGCGGCGCCGGCACAGAAGCCGAAGCCGACGCCGGGGCAGTGGGAGTGGCAGGGGGTCGCGGCTCGCTCGCCGTGTCCGCCGAGCGGTTGCCGGCACACCCGACGAGCAGGAAGAGCGCGAGAGCACGCGTTCTCATGCCCCTTGATGCTCGCCGCCGAGGTTTCGATCCCTCGGCGAGCCGCGGGCACCGCTCACCTCGACGGACGGCCGAGCGAGATCGGCGTTTCGAACGCGCGCCAGCGGAGCCCCACCCACCCGAAGGCGATCGGCGCGCCGGTTTCGGGGTCCGCCACCAAAAGGATGGTGCCGAACCCGAATCCGCTTCGTCCCACGCGCGTGTCGTCGTCATGGAGCAGGCGCGTCGAATCGGCGATGCGGATCAGGTACGCGTTCTCGTAGCCGGGGGCGAGCACCGGGGGCAAGAGCACGAAGGCGACATGGCCGGTGTTCGGCGACTCGATCTCCACGGGCTTGAGCCAGGCCACCACGTCACCCGGCTTGAGCTCCGCGACGCGCGTCAAGCGCTGCCAGCCGCCGCGCACTCGTTCCACGGGTGCCCGCGCAATGCGCCGCTGAAAGTCGCGAGCCAGCGGGCGCGTCGAGAGACCGTACGCCATCGTGCTCGCCGCGACGGGCGCCGAACGCTTGAGCACCCATTGGACCATCCCCGAACAGTCGAAGCGGTAGATGCCCTTCTTCTCGTTGACCGAGAGTCCGTAGCTGTACTCGGCCTCCACCAGCGACGACGCGATCTTGCCGAGTCGATCCATGACCGGTGTCGCCGACCAGTCGATCGTCGCATCGTCGAACGGCGGACGGTTCGCAGCTGCCTGATCCGTGCTCGCTAGCGTCAGCGGCGGGCGGTCCGGGCGCCGCGGTAGCGGTGATTTCCTGGGAGTTTCGCAAGCCGAAACAACGGCGACCAGGGTGACCGCCGCAAGGGGTCTCGAGACCATCCCGTTTGGACGAGCCGGCGGGCGAAACCCTTGGTAGCAATCGCCGTCAGGGACCGTGGACCTCGTCGGAGACAGCACCGGATGACCGCCCTTCCCGTGGACGACGCGACGGAGTGGCTCGAAGCCGACGGCCTCGGAGGTTTCGCGAGCGGAACGACGTCGGGGCTTCGCACCCGGCGCTATCACGCGCTCCTGCTCGCTGCCGCGCGACCGCCCGGCGATCGGCGCGCTCTCGTTCAGGGGTTCGTCGCGCACCTTTCCACACCGGCCGGCTCAGCCGAGTTCTGGCCCCAGGTCTACGCGGGGGGGTGGACGACCGGCCGTGACGTGACCGCCGTGACGTTCCGTCGCGAACCATTTCCCTCCTGGCGCTTCACGACCACGCTCGGCGCGATCGTCGTTCTGGAGATCTTCGTCCCCTACGAGCATCCGGCCGTCGTGCTCTCGGTGCGGCTCGAATCGCCGGTTGCCGGCGCGAAGCTCGTCCTCCGGCCGCTGCTCTCGGGCCGGGACTTTCACGCCACGCACCACGAAAACGGCGTGTTTCGTTGGGACGCCGAGCCCGTCGACCGCGCTCTCCGCTTTCAGCCGTACCCCGATGTGCCGGGCGTCTTCTCGCTCGCCAACGCCGAGTACCGGCACGCCCCCGACTGGTTCCGGCGCTTCTACTACGCCGAGGAAGCGGGCCGGGGGCTCGACGCCGTCGAAGACCTCGCAAGCCCGGGCGTTCTCACGTTCGACCTCGAGCGAGAGCCCGCGACCTGGATCCTGGCCGCCGATCTCGAAGGTTTTCCGTTTCCCGCCGACGAGAGCCCGCTGGCGCTGTTCACGCAGATCCGCGACGTCGAGCTCCAGCGCCGCAACGCCTTTGCGAACGCGATCGAACGCGAGGCGAGCGCCTTCACGGTTCGGCGCGGCAACGGCTCGACGCTGATCGCCGGCTATCCGTGGTTCGGCGACTGGGGGCGGGACACGTTCATTGCTCTTCGCGGTCTTTGCCTCGCTACGGGCGAAATCGATACCGCAGCCGCGATCATCACCGAATGGTCCGGGGAGGTTTCCGACGGCATGCTCCCGAACCGCTTCCCGGACGATGCGAGCGCCGCGCCCGAGTACAATTCGGTCGACGCGTCGCTCTGGTTCGTGCTCGCCGCGGACGAGTTGCTCGAGCATGCGGGGTCTCGGCGCGCGCTTTCCGCCGGCAAGCGCCGCCTGGTCGAGAACGCCATCGCCCGCATCGTCGCGGGGTACGCGGGGGGCACGCGCTTCGGCATCGGCGTCGAGGGGGACGGGCTGCTCAAGGCCGGCGAAGCGGGCGTTCAGCTCACCTGGATGGACGCGAAGGTCGGGGACTGGGTGGTCACGCCGCGCATCGGCAAACCGGTCGAGATCCAGGCGCTGTGGGTGCACGCGCTACTCGCCGCCTCCAAGCGAGACTCTCGCCACCTCGCCACGGCCGACGCCGCCCGCGCCGCACTGCGGCAACGCTTCTGGAACCCGGAACGCGAAATCCTCTACGACGTGATCGACGACGGGCACGTGCACGGCCGCGTCGACGCAGCCTTCCGCCCGAACCAGATCTTCGCGGCCGGCGGCCTTCCGATCACGCTGCTCGCGCCCGACCAGGCAAGGAAAGTCGTCGACGCGGTCGAGCGCGAGCTCTGGACACCGCTCGGCTTGCGGAGCCTCGAACGGAGCGACGCCGCCTACCGCGGTCACTACGAGGGCGGCGTCCACCAGCGCGACGGCGCGTACCACCAGGGCACGGTCTGGCCCTGGCTCATCGGTCCGTTCGTGGAAGCGTGGGTCAAGAGCCGGAACGGCACCGACGACGCGAAGCGAGAGGCCGAACGGCGGTTCATCACGCCGCTCCGCGAGCACCTCGGGCGCGCCGGGCTCGGCCACGTGAGCGAGATCGCCGACGCCGAGCCGCCCCACCATCCGCGGGGCTGCCCGTTTCAGGCCTGGTCCATCGCCGAGCTCATCCGCCTGGAACGCACCGTGCTCCGGCCCGTGGTGGGCTAGGATGGCCCCCGCAGGGAGGTCCCCATGCTGAAGAAAATCCTGATTGGCGTCGTCGCCGTCATCGTCTTGTTCGTGATCGTGATTGCCACGCGGCCGGCCGAGTTTCGCATCCAGCGCTCGACGGTGATCGCGGCGCCGCCCGAGCGCCCGTTCTCACAGGTAAACGACTTTCATGCTTGGCCCGGCTGGTCGCCGTGGGAAAAGCTCGACCCGGGCATGAAGCGCTCGCACGGCGGCGCGCCCGCCGGCGTCGGCGCCACCTACGCGTGGATGGGGAACGACGACGTGGGCGAAGGCCGCATGACGATCGAGCAGAGCGACAAGGATAAGACGGTCGGTATCAAGCTCGAGTTCATCAAGCCGTTCGCCGCCACCAACAAGACCACCTTCAGCTTCACCCCGGAAGGCTCGGGCACCAAGGTCAACTGGGCGATGGAGGGTAAGAACAACTTCATGGCCAAGGCGGCATCGCTGTTCATGGACATGGATAAGCTCGTGGGCGCCGATTTCGAACGCGGGCTCGCGTCGTTGAAGACGGTCTCCGAGAGCGCTCCGAAGTGACCGCTGCCGGCGCGGGCCGCCGCGTCAGGCAAACAGTACGAAGCCCCAGTCGCCTTTGAGCTCGTAGCCGAGCGCCCGGTAGGCGCGCTGGGCGGCGTGGTTCGTCTCCGGCGTGAACAGCACGCTCCTCGTCGCGCCCGCCTCACGCGCGCGCAAGAGCGACCCCGCGACGGCAGCCTTGGCGTAGCCGCGGCTCCGGAGCTCGTGCGGCGTCCAGACGCCGGCGACCATGACCATGCCTCGCGCGTGCGAGGGGCAACCGGTCATCGAGACGATCTCGCCCTGATCGAGTAGGACCCAGAGACCGCCGCCGCGGTGCCAGCCCTCGACCTGCCGCCGGGCCTTCTCTTCGAGGTCCGGCGTGGGCGCCTGGTGGAGCACCTCGACCATGTACCGCGCGCGGAACGAGGCGAGCGGGTAGGCAATCTCGGCCTCGGTCGGGTGCCGGAGCTCGATACCGGGACGGTCGAGCAGCGCGGGGACGATGAGCTTCGAAAGCTCGATGGAGAAGAGGAGTTCGGGCTCTTCGAGCCGCGCCTGGCGCTCCGCCATGCCGAGCGCCGCGCGGATACGTCGAGTGAGCACGAGCGGGCCCATCAAGCCGGCCACGTCGCGCCCCGACTGGGCGATGGCCCGGCGCGCGGCGTCTTCGAGCCCGCGGTCGCCCTGGAGAAGCACGATGCCGTTCCAGCCGTGGGCGGCGACGGCGGTGATGGCACCGTTCTCGAGGTGAGCGGCGTATGTCGCCTGGAATGGTTCGCCGCGATCGACGAGGCCCGCGCGCCAGAAGTTGGAAGCGAGGAACAGACTCGACTCGAGCCGGGGTTCGAGAAACGCTTCGAGGAGCTTTTCGTCGCCGGGACGAAGCAGGCGAAGCTCTGACAACATCGCCGCACGGTTTTAGCGTGTTCCGCCGGTCCGCGTCGCCCTCCTAGAGCATATCTAAGTGGCGCTCTAGCCCGTGTCGCGCGCTTCACCGATGACTTCGGCCCGAACGTCGAGCGCCAGCCCGCAGGAATCGATGCCCGAGGCGTACTCGGCACGCGCCGTCGGCGTCAGGCTGCTCGGGTCGACCCGGCGACGCAGCGCGACGAGCAGCCGCCGAGCGCTGAGATCGACCAGCCCCACCCGAACGTAATGAGGGCGCTCGCCGTCGAGCTCGGCGGGCTGGCTCCGGTCGCCCGGTTCGTCCATGGCGAAGAGCAAGAGCTCGGCCTTGGCGGCGGCCTTCGCGCCGGCGAGCGGCGCCCTTTCGAGCTCGCGCCGAAACAAGGCGAGTTCCCGCGGCTTCTCGGCGCGCTGCACGCGCAGCTCGAACTCCGACGTGAGCAGCGGCAACCCGCGGAGCGCGTCGTGAAGCCGGGTCACGTGCGGGGCCACGCGTTCGACACGCCCGCCGACCGCGAGCGCCGAACGCGCACGCTGGAGCAACGCTTTCTCACTGCGGGTGCTCGGCGGATCGAGCAGGCAGAGCACGAAGGCGTCGCTGAACGAGCCACTCGCGCTGTCCGCCACGCCCGCCGGAGCAGCGAAGCTCGCGACCGGTCCCCGGACGTACACGGTGGGGCGCTCCAGCGTTTTCACGAACACGCCGGCGGCGCGGAGCTCGCCGAGCACCGAATCCCCCGCGTACGCGCCCGCCGCACGGGCGAGCCACTCCTCGACGCGGCTCGCGATGCGTTTCTCGTCCGCGGTCAGGGTGCTCGCTTCGCTACGGATCTTCGCCAGCAGGGAAGCACGCTCGGCCTCGAGCTCGGCGTCCGCCCGGCGCTTCGCGAGGAGGACCGCCACGACGAGGGCGACCACGGTCAGGAGCAAGGTCGCACGGAGCAGGCCCCTGCCGAACGGCGCGCGCGGCCGGCCCGGCGCGCCGCGGCGCCCGCGGACGCTCGCCAGGACGCGCGCCCGGAGCTCGGGCGACATGCGGTCGGTGACGAGCAGCGTCGCGATCAAGCCTGCCCTCGCCCGCTCGCGCGCCCCTGCCGCAGGTTGTGCTCGATCAAGGCGAGCAGCTGTTCCCCGGTGACGCCGAGCCGCTCGGCCGCCTGCCCCGCGAGCGAAGTGGCCGCGACGCCCGGCACGAACTGGTACGTCGCGCGCCGATCGGCATCGAGCTCGACCTGCAAGAAGCTGAGATCGGGGATCTTCTTCTCGCGTCCGAGCCGCGCCGCGAAGGTGAGGAAATGGGTCGTGATGAACGCCTGGGGCCGGAGCCGCGCGAGCATCGAGAGCACGAGCTCGAAGATCTCTTCGCCTTCCGACGGGTTCGTCCCCGAGCAGAGTTCGTCGAGCAGCACCATCGCACCGGGCGGCAACCGCTCGAAGAGCGAGCGAATACGGAGCAGCTCCATGCCGAGGCGTCCCTCGGCCTGGTCGATCTTGTTCTCCTGGATCAGGGACACCACGAGGCCGGGGGCGAGTGCAATTGAGCCACTTCTGGCGGGCACGAACAGGCCCGACTGCGCGAGGAGCTGCGCCAGGGCGACGGCCTGCAGGAGGCGCGTTTTTCCGCCGGAGTTCGGCCCGGTGACGAGCATGATGCACGCGAGCTTGTCGCTCGCGAGGTCGCACGGCACTGGCTTGATGCCGCTCAAGAGGAGCAACGGGTTGAAGAGGCCCCGGAGCGCACGCGGCTCTTCCGGCGTCACCAGGTCGGGCAGGCACATCGACAGGCCCGCTTCGCTCGCCACGTCGCGAAGCCCGAGTGCGCCGAGATAGAACTCGAGCTGCCCGACCAGCTCGACCAGCGCCACGACCTCGTCCTCGAGCCCGCTCCAGACCGCATCGACCAGACGTGCCATCACCTCGCCGTCGCCGAAGCGATAGCCGCGCAGGAAGAGCTCGATCTTGGCGAGCCAGCGCCGGAGCGGCCCGCTCACGAAGGGGTTCTCGCGGTCTTCACTGACGTCGAGGATCTCGAAGCCGCGGATGCGACCGTCCGCTCCGACCCCGACCTTGAGGCTCAGCGTGGCGAGGCGCGCGTCGTAGCGGAGAAGATCGGAAAGCGCTCGGTACGATTCCCCGGCGCGCACCCGCGAGCCGAACGCGGCGAGCCGGCCGAGCGCGGAATGCGCGGTGGTGAAGCCCGCGCCCATGCGATCCAGGATTTCCTTCAGCGCCGCGAGAATGTCGAGCTGGCGCCGCGTGGCGTCCCAGTTCCGGGCACCGCTCGCATTCTCGAGCAGGCCGCGCAGGCGACAGAGGTCGAGGTAGAGGTGTTCGAGTTCGCGGCGCAGCGCCGGCGTGGACACGAGCTCGGCGAGCACCGTGCGGCGGTGGTGAACGACCGCGGGATCGGCCGGGGGCCGCGCGAGCAGGCGGGCGAGGTAGCTCGTCGTGACGGTGGGCTCGACGTGTCCGATGCGGACGCGGAACGCCTGGGACACGAAGCGCTCGAGGTACAGATCATTGGCGAAGCCCGCCGGCTCGAACGACGACGGCTCGAGGGTCGCGCGCTCGAGCGCCTCGGCGAAGAGACCGCCGGAAACGCCTCCCGCAAACGCCAGCGTCAGCGTCAGCCGCGTGCGATCGGCGTCGATGCGCCGCACCGCCCGCGGGTGGAGCAGATCCGGGGTGTCATCTGGGGATTCCGTAGCCATGAGAGCGGACGACAACGGCTCCGACGGTAATGTTCCCGGCGTGGAGCCTCCGTATGGTAGACGGCAAAACGACCATCATGTCGTCCCGAAACTCACTGTCTTTACCCGCGCTAGCCGGGCTTTCTTCGTTCTTCCTCCTTACGGCCTGCCTCACCGACAACCCGCCGCCGCGCTATCCCCCACCCGCCGAAGAAGAGCCGGCCCCCGCGCCGGCAGCGAAGGTCGAGCCGCCCAAACCAGTGGCGAAGACCTGCCCCGGCGGGCACCGCCGCGCGAAGGACGGGCTGATCGACGACCTGGAAGACGGCGACACGCGCGCGGCGGCGCTCGACGGGCGAAACGGGTACTGGTGGGTGGCCAAGGCGGACAACGCGGTCGTGACCACGCCGGGCGATCCCTTCACCTCGACCGACGGCGGCGCGGAGGGCTCGAAGAAGGCCGTGCGCTTCGCGGGCAAGACGGACCACAAGGATCAGTGGGGCGCGGCGACCGGCGTGAATTTTCTCGAATCCGGTTTCTACGATGCCTCGAAGTACGCGGGCATCGGTTTTCGGATCAAGGCGAGCAAGCCGAACTTCAACGTGCGCGTGAAGCTGCCGGATGCGAGCTCGCACCCCGACGGCGGCCTGTGCAAGGCGGAGTGCTGGAACTCCTTCGGCAAGGAGCTGATGGTGGGCACGAACTGGGAGCTCGTGACGCTCCTGTGGAGTGACCTCGCTCAGCAGCCCGACTGGGGTATTCCGCGGCCCGATTCGATCACGCCGAGCAAGATCAAGAACGTCGAGTGGGCGGTGTACCCCGGTGTCGAATTCGACATCTCGGTCGACGACCTGCATTTCATCGAGTGCGAGTAGCGCTCGATCGACGATAACGCTTCGATAAGCGGCACGTCTGGCGGCGCCTGGAAAGCGCCGAGCGTGTCGGCTATCCTAGGGACTCGTCATGGCACGCGCACGAATCCGGCGGCACCTCGACGGCGCGCTGATGCGCCTGCTGGCGCTCGCTCTCGTGCTGGTGTTCGGCGGGCGATCGCTCGGTGGCGCTTGCTGCTCGGGCGTGGAGCTCGTCACGAGTGTTGCCCAGGCGTCCGCGCCGGATGACGACTGCTGCCCGAACCAGGCGGGCGGCGACGCGGCTGGCGATGAAGGCGACGACGCGCCCTGCCCCTGCCCGGCTCGTTGCCCCGCGGGGTGCACGGGGCAGCCCGGGCGCACGCTCCTCCCCTACTTGGCGCTCGATCTGAGCGCACCGGCAGCTGTCCTCGACGCGCCGTTCCATCGCGACGCCACGCGACCCGAAAATCCAGATCCGACGGACATCCTGCACGTGCCCAAGCCGGCGCAGGTCTGAACCATCCCATCGTCGGCCTCCCGGTAGCGGGAGGTTCGCACCGTGCGCCCATCGGGCGCCCGTGGCTGCGCGCCCGCGCGGTGTCCCACCGCGTCGGAGCCGCACCGCTTTAGTGCTCGAAGTCTTCAGTCGTTCAAGAGGTTTTCCATGGTCCGCTCATCCATCGTTCTTTTCATCGTGGCGATACTCGCGACCTCCGCGTGCAAGAAAGAAAGCGCCCCCCCGCCCGCCGCCGATCAACATGCCGAAAGCGCGCACGCGCCGGCCAACGCCAAGCCCGGCTCGTACGAAGACTGGTGCGACGAACACGGCGTGCCGGAATCCCAGTGCACGCTCTGCCACCCGGATCTCATCGCCGCATTCAAGGCGACCGGAGACTGGTGCGAGGAGCACACGCTGCCGAAATCGCACTGCAAAAAGTGCAACCCGAACCTCGTCATCGAACGAGGCAAAAAAACGAATTGAGGCCCTCGATGCCGCGCCTCGTCATCCTCTTCCTCACCGCCCTGGTGGCCTGGGGTTGCCGCGACAAGCCGCCCCCGCCGGCACCCGCCGCCTCGGCGCACCACCAAACAGCGCCGCCCGCCGAAGGCGCGATCTGCGAGCACGGCGTGCTCCAGGCGATCTGCACCAAGTGCAACCCTCGGCTCATCCCGGTCTTCCAGGCCAAGGGTGACTTTTGCGCCGAGCACGGCTTCCCAGAGTCCGTGTGCCCGATCCACCACCCCGAGCGCGGTGGGAAGCCCGTCCACGCCGTCACGGCGGAAACCGCGCCGCGCGACGGCCTGCGCGTGAAGTTCGCCCGCGAAGACACGGCACGCGTGGCCGGCATCAAGTGGGAACGCGTGATGGAGCGAAAAGACAGCGCGGCCGTCGTCGCACCGGCGCGTCTCACCTACGACGCGACGCGCCTCGCCCAGGTCAACGCTCGCTCGCCGGGTGTCGTCCGAACGCTCAAGGTCGATGTCGGCTCCAAGGTAAAAAAAGGCGAAACGTTGATCGTGATCGACAGCCCGGCCGTGGGCGCCGATCGCGCGCGACTCTCCGCCGCCAAGACGCGCGTCGAAACCGCCGAGCAGAACCTCGACAGGCAACAGAAGCTCGTGGCCGAAGGCATTTCGGCGAGCCAGACCCTGCTCGCCGCGCAACAGGAGCTGTCGGCGGCGAAAGCCGAGTATTCCGCGCTCTCTGCCTCGCTTTCCATTCTCGGAGCGGGCGGGGGCGGACTCGGCGGCTACGCACTGACCGCACCGATCGACGGCGTCGTCACTGAAAGGAAAGCCACCATCGGCAAGCTCGTCGAGACCGAGAGCGTGCTGCTCGAGATCGTGGACACGCGCGTGATGTGGGCCGACGTAGAGGTGCCGGAGATCGATCTCTCCCGCCTGTCGACCGGACAGGCGGTGACACTGCAGTTCCAGGGAGTCGGGGACGAGGAGCGAGCCGGCACCATCGCGTACGTCGCCCCGGCCGTTGATCCGCACACGAGCACCGCCCGGGTTCGGGTCCCGCTCGACAACGCCGACGGACGCCTGCGCGCCAACATGTTCGGGCAGGCGAAGATCACCGCCGGCGAAGCGCGCTCGCTCCTACGCGCCCCGCGCAGCGCCGTGCAGCGTGCCGGCACCACGAGCTTCGTCTTCGTCCGTCTGCGCGATGTCGAGTTCGAGGTGCGCCGGGTCAAGCTCGGCGCCGGCGACGCGGAAACCGTGGAAATCACGTCCGGACTTCGTCCGGGTGAGGACGTCGTCACGACCGGCAGCTTCCTGCTCAAGACCGAAACCTCGAAGGAGAGCATCGGCGCTGGCTGCTGCGCGAACGACTGAGCCATGCTGACCAAGGTCATCGACTGGTCGCTCGGCCACCGGCTGCTCGTGGTGGCGCTGTCGGCCGCGCTTGCCCTCGCGGGAGTGCTCGCGGCCCTGCGCCTGGATCTCGACGCGTTTCCCGACACGACGCCGGTTCAGGTTCAGGTGAACACGGTGGCCCCGGCGCTCTCGCCGGTCGAGATCGAACGGCGCGCCAGTTTCCCGATCGAACAGGCGCTGTCCGGCCTCCCGGGGCTCGAGGAGGTGCGGTCGCTCAGCCGCTTCGGCTTCTCCCAGGTCACGGTCATCTTCGAGGACGGCACCAACATCTGGCTTGCTCGTCAGGTGGTGAGTGAACGGCTCGCCGCCGTCGAGCTCCCGCCCGGCATCGAACGCCCGAAACTCGGCCCGGTCGCCACCGGCCTCGGCGAAGTGTTCCACTTTCTCGTTCGTGGCGACGCTCCGCTCAGCGAACTCCGCACCCTGTTCGACTGGACCATCCGACCTCAGCTCAGCTCCGTTTCCGGCGTGGCCGAGGTCAACGCCTGGGGTGGCGACGAGCGCCAGTATCACGTCGTGGTGGATCCGGTCGGGCTCCACGCGCGCGGCCTGACGCTCGCGGAGCTCATCACCGCCCTCGAGCGCAACAACGCCAATGTCGGCGGCGGCATGCTGGATCAGGCAGGCGAGTCGAGTCTGATCCACGGCGTCGGGCTCGTCACCCGCCCTGAGGACATCGAAAACATCGTGGTCCGCGCGCGCGAGGGCGTGCCGATCCGCGTGAAGGACGTCGCCCGCGTGGTGGAGGGCCGCGAGATCCGGCGTGGCGCAGCGTCGGCCGACGGCAAGGGCGAGGTCGTGCTCGGGCTCGGCTTCATGCTGATGGGCGAAAACAGCCACCAGGTCACGAAAGCGCTCGAGCTCCGGCTTTCGGAGATCCAGAAAACGCTGCCGAAAGGCATACGCACCGAGCCCGTCTACGCGCGGACGACGCTGGTCGACCAGGTGCTCTCGACGGTGAAGAAAAACCTGCTCGAGGGCGCGCTGCTCGTCGTCGCGGTCCTCTTCGCTTTCCTCGGCAACCTGAGGGCCGGGCTGATCGTGGCGCTGGCGATCCCGCTCTCGATGCTGTTCGCGTTCAACTTCATGCTGCAGGCGGGCATCGCCGGCAGCCTGATGAGCCTCGGCGCCATCGACTTCGGCCTGATCGTGGACAGCTCGGTGATCACGGTCGAGAACGCGGTGCGGCGCCTTTCGGAGGACACCACCGGCAAGAGCCGCCGCGAGATCGTGCGCGATGCCGCGGTCGAGGTGCGAAAACCGACGCTGCTCGGCGAACTCGTGATCATGATCGTGTACGTGCCGATCCTCGCGCTCGAGGGCATCGAGGGAAAGCTGTTTCGACCGATGGCGCTCACCGTCATCTTCGCGCTGATCGGCTCGATGATCCTGTCGATGACGCTGATGCCGGTGCTCGCGAGCCTGGTCTTGCCGCGGAAGGTCGAGGCGCGGGACAACGCGCTGATGCGGGCGCTCGCTTTCGTGTACCGCCCCGTCCTCCGCGCCGCGCTACGGCACCGCCTGGTGGTGGTCGCCTTGGCCCTGGTGGCGCTCGGCAACGCGGCATTCCTCGCCACCCGGCTCGGCTCCGAATTCGTGCCGAAGCTCGGTGAAGGAACGATCGTCATCAACACGGTGCGCCTGGCGGGCGTGTCGCTCGACGAATCGGTGCGCTACGGCACGCAGATCGAACGCGCACTCCTCCGCGCATTCCCCGACGAGGTCTCCCGGGTGTGGACGCGCACCGGCACGCCGGAGGTCGCCACTGATCCGATGGGCCTCGAGGTCTCGGACGTGTTCGTCGCGCTTCATCCACGCGAGCGCTGGAAGCGAGCGGCGACGCAGGAGGCTCTGGTTCAGGCTATTCAGCGCGAGCTCTCGCACTTGCCCGGCATGCGCATGGCCTTCACGCAGCCGATCGAGCTCCGCATGAACGAGATCGTGTCCGGCATCCGCAGCGACCTCGGCGTGAAGCTGTTCGGCGATGATTTCACGGTATTGAACCAGAAAGCGCGCGAGATCGAGCAAGCCTTGAAGGCGATCCCAGGCGCCGCTGACGTGGCCACCGAACAACTGACGGGCCAGCCGGTGCTGAACGTCGAGATCGACCGCGGTGCCATTGCGCGCCACGCCATCGCCGCGAAAGACGTGCTCGACGTCGTGGAGGCGCTCGGGACGCGCGAGGTCGGCGTGTTGCAGGACGGCGACCAGCGCTATCCGATCGCCGTGCGCATCGCGGAAAACTATCGCGTGGATCCGGCGAGTGTCGCGCGCATTCCGGTCACGGCCGCCGACGGCGATCGCATCCCGCTCGGCAACCTCACCGCGATCGAACTTCGCGAGGGGCCGACCGCCGTGCAACGGGAATGGGGCAAACGCCGCATCGTCGTCCAGGCAAACGTCCGCGGGCGCGACGTGGGCAGCTTCGTGGCCGAGGCACAGGCGGCCATCGCCCGGGACGTACGGTTGCCGCCCGGCTACTTTGTGCGTTACGGCGGGCAATTCGAACACTTCGAGCGCGCCAAGACCCGCCTGCTCGTCGTCGTGCCCGTGGCGCTCGCGCTGATCCTCGCGTTGCTCTACGCGACCTACGGGCGAGTGCTCGATGCCCTGCGCGTCGGGGCCGGCGTGCCGTTCGCGGCCGTCGGCGGCATCCTTCTCTTGTGGCTCCGCGATCTGCCGTTCAGCGTCTCGGCCGGCGTCGGGTTCGTCGCGCTTTCGGGCGTCGCCGTGCTCGGTGACATGGTGCTCGTGTCCACCATCCGCGCCCTCGTCGCCGAAGGGCATCCCCTGATCGAGGCGGTCGAGCTCGCCGCCGAGCGGCGGCTGCGTCCCGTGCTGATGACCACGCTGGTGGCGGCGCTCGGGTTCCTTCCGATGGCGCTCAACACGGGCATCGGCGCCGAAGTCCAGCGCCCGCTCGCGACCGTCGTCATCGGCGGCGTGCTGTCGTCCACACTGCTCACGCTCGTCGTGCTGCCGGCGCTCTACACGCTCGTCGCTCCGAAGCGCGCGCTGGCGGGAGCGGCAGGCGACCGCGGTGGAACCACCGTCGCACTGGAGCGCGTCGAGCCGTGACCTCGAAGCTCCGCGGCGCCCCACTCGTGGTGATCGGCATCGCGTTTCTCCAGCTCTGCGCCTACCTCACCTATCGCTTCGTGGAGCGTGAACGGAGCGCTCGGAACGCGCCGGCCGAGTTTTCGTACGAGACGCTGGACCGCGCGCCGCGCGAGCTCACCGGCTCGCTCGAACGCTCCGACGGCACGACCACCACGCTCGCCGGGTACGCCGGCGCCCCACTCGTCGTGCATTTCTGGGCCACCTGGTGCGGCCCCTGCCGCCCCGAGCTGCCGAAGCTCCTCGCCTGGAGCAAGGAGTCGGGAATCCCCGTCGTCCTCGTCAGCGTCGACCAGGACTTCCGCCCCGTCCGCCACCTTTTCGACGGCGAGCCACCGGCACCGGTCGCGCTCGATCGCGGCGGCGTCGCTCGCGCATTCGGCGTGTCGAGCCTTCCCGACACGTTCGTGCTCGACGCGCGCGGGATCCCAACCGCGCGGATCCACGGCGCTCGCGACTGGTCGAACGATGTCGTGCGGCGGGGGATCGCCGAGCTCATCGCAACCGCCCGCTAGTTTCGTTGCACTCCTCGCCGAGGCGCTAGAGCAGGCCCAGGTTCGCGACGACTCCGGCGGGTTGACGCGCCGGCCGGGACCGATATCCTCCAGGTTGGGATAAGAGAGCCGGTACGAGGCCCACCCGCATGACGTCCATAGGCCAACACCCCCTCCCCCCGGAGCTTTCGCCTGGCGCCGTGATTGCGGGGAAATATCAGATCGACCGCGTTCTCGGAGTCGGCGGGATGGGGATCGTGGTCGCGGCTCACCACCTGCAGCTCGAGGAACGGGTCGCGCTCAAGATGCTCTTGCCGGAGACACTCATGAACTCAGAGGCGGTGGCACGCTTCGCGAGGGAGGCCCGCGCCGCCGTCAAGATCAAGAGCGAGCACGTCGCGCGGGTGAGCGACGTGGGCACCTTGCCCGACGGCGGGCCTTACCTGGTGATGGAATACCTCGAGGGCGAGGATCTTTCGCACTGGGTCGCGAACCGCGGCGCCTTGTCCATCGAGCAAGCCGTGGAGTTCGTTCTCCAGGCGGCTGAAGCCATCGCGGAGGCGCATTCGCTCGGCATCGTGCATCGTGATCTCAAGCCTGCGAATCTGTTCGTGGTCCGGCGCGCCGACGGTCTCTTGTCCGTCAAGGTCCTCGACTTCGGGATTTCCAAGGCGGCGCTGGATTCCACGTCGCCGAACATGGGCATGACGAAAACGACCGCCGTGATGGGGTCGCCCCTGTACATGTCGCCCGAGCAAATGCAGTCGGCGCGCAGCGTCGACGCCCGCGGCGACATTTGGGCGCTCGGCGCGATTCTTTTCGAGCTCTTGGCGGCGACGACGCCCTTCACGGGGGAATCGTTTCCCGAGCTCGTGCTCAACGTGGCCGGTAAGCCGCCGCGCCTCATCCGGCAGTTCCGACCCGACGTCCCCGTTGCTCTCGAGCAGGTCATCCTGAAGTGCCTGGAAAAGGATCGTAACCAGCGCTTTCAGAACGTGGGCGAGCTCGCCGTGGCTCTGCTCGACTTCGGTCCGAAGCGGGCGCGGTCCTCTGTCGAGCGCGTGTCGCGTGTGATCCAAGCTTCAGGTCTCTCGGCGAGCGCGCTCGCGTTGCCGCCTTCGACGGACAAGGACGCCGAAGCGCAGACTCAGGGCACGCTCGCCACCTGGGGGAAGACGGGCGCGCCGCCCACCGAGCGAAAAAGGCGTACGGGGCTCTTTTTCGCCCTCGGCGGGGCGGCGGCCGTCGCCGGCGGCGCGGCGCTTTTTCTCTCCCGGTCTCCCCACGACGCGGAGCCACAGCCCGAGCCGCCAGTGCCCGCGACCGCGGCTCCCCACCAGGAAGCGGTGCCTGCACCCGTGGTTCCCGGGCCTCCGACCACGGTCACGGCGCCCGCGCCCAACGTCGAGCCGAGTCCGGTTGCGGCGACCGGGGTCGGGGCAACGGCATCGGCGTCCCCTCCAGCTGCCGCTAAGAAACCAGTGCGTGCTCAGGTCACGCCGTCGACCAAGCTCATCGCGCCACCGGACAAAGCGACCGCCGAGTCCCGCTCCGCCGCAACCGTGAACTCACCCGCCACCGCAACGGCAAAAAAGCCGTCACTCGGCGGGCGGCTCTAAGCAGATCCGCTCGTCGTTCCTAGGGAATGACGTCGATCCGGAGCTCGTGATTCGGGATCTCCGCGGCGCCACCGCTCCAGCGCGCGTTTTCGTTCTGGGTCGTCTGGCCGGAGTAGTTCAACAAGTGGAAGCCGAGGGCGAAGCGCCCGCCGCGCGCGGCGAGAATGTCAGCGGCCGCGGTCATGTTCAACGTCAAGTCGAGATGGGTGCCGACCGTGGCTTCTGTGGTCGGGAAACTGCCTCGGTACAACGCGCCGCTCATCAGATCGTCGTAGATCTCGGTCTCGCCGACACCGTCGGCGAGCAGCGTGCCTATCGGCGTTGACACGTCCCATGTCTGGATCTGCTCGGTGCCGTTCGGGCTGTTGTAACCCTCGTGAAAGAGGTGAAGCACCAGCCCGCCGATCCTGCCCGTGAAATTGGGGATCTGGAAGACCAGGAACGAGTTGAAGTGAACTCCGCCGCTGCTGCCGTAGCCCGTGAAGGTGTTCTGGTTGCCGTCGTTGTGCTTGCCCGTCGAGTCCCACCAGCCGCCATTGCTGCAGGTGATGGCGAGATTCCCCGTGTCGCACAGAAGGCCGTGCCAGGGGGCTTGGCAGGTGCACGTGTAAGTGTTGACGCCATCCACGCAGGTGCCCCCGTTCAAGCAAGGATCAGGGTTGCAGTCGTCGTGGTTGATCTCGCAGCTGTCACCCTCGTAGCCCGCCGGGCAGGCGCAGGTGCGACTCGCGCCCACGTCCGTGCAGGTCCCGCCGTTCAGACACGGGCTCTGGGCGCAGTTTTGGACGAGGGTGTCGCAGCCGGTTCCGCTGTAGCCGGTGCCGGAGCAATCGCACGTGGCCGACTCGATGCCGTCGATACAGACCCCGCCGTTGTTGCACACGACCGTCGCGCAATCGTCGATGTCGTTGTCGCAGTTCGGGCCGTCGTACCCCGCGGTGCAGGCGCACGTGTAGTCGGTGCCTGAGCTCGAGCAGGTGCCGTGCACGCAGGGCTGCGCTTCGCAGGGGTCGACGGGCTCTTCACCGCCCGCGCCACCTTCCGACGTGGTACTGCCGCCCGTGCTACCGCCCAGGCCGCCGCTGCTACCGCCGGAAGCGCCGCTCGACGAGCCGGCTTCGCCGCCGGTGCTCTCGCCGCCTTGGCCCGCACCGGCGCCGCCGCCCGTGCTGCCGCCCTGCCCTTGTCCAGCTGCGCCTCCGGCACTCTTTCCGGAGGTTCCACCTTTTCCGCCCGCTCCGCCGCGGCCGCCCGTTCCGCCCGACGCGTCCTCGCCGCCATCGCCGGTCGCCGGCACGAACACGCCTTCCTCGTTACCGAGGATGGAGTTGCAGGCCGCCGCGATCACGATCGCGGTCGCGGACAGCGCGCGCAGCGAGCCCTTCAAAACGAACCTCCGAGCTCGACGGATCCCGGCCCAAGGCCGAGCCGCAGGGTGCCAGCGTCCGCGTGCTCGCCTTCGCTCCCGTCGGGCAGCGTGAACCAGAGTACCGCGCCTGCTGCGAGTCCGACGCCGCCCACGACGAACGCAATGGTGGACACGTTGCCGGCGGCGATCGCGTCCTCCTTGAGCGCGAGACCCCGATTGTCCCAACAACTGTTGTCGGGCCTGCAGTAGGCTTTTGCGTCGTCCGCCTTCGACATCGACTTGAGCCCGAAGACAGAGCCCACGGCGACACCGGCAACCCCCACACCGGCAGCGACCAGCGCCGGCCAGCGTGAGCCGATCGAGCTCTTTTCAGTTGGCGGCTCGGCAGCTGGGGCGGGTGTGGTGGCAGGCGGTGCCGCACCCTCTTTTTCGAGCGCTGGGACGTCCACGCCGGTGACACCAGCACCGGACGGCACGGTTACCGTCCGTTGCCACGCGCGGTAGCCCGGTGCAGTCACGACCACGGTGTGGTCGCCCGGATCGATCGGGACCGGCACTCCGAGCGAAGTGCTCCCGACCTCGACCCCATCCCGCTCCACGCGCACGTTCGTGCCCTGAGGCACGTTGATCTGGATCTGCGACAATCGCTGCGAGAGCGCCTTGGCGCGCTGCTCGGCGAGCTCCTGTCGCGGGTCGCCCTTTTGCTGCGCGAGCTCCGCCGCATCGCGAAAACCGGCCCAGGCGCTCGCCGTCTGGCCGTTCTGCTCCAGGCAATCGGCAAGGTGGAGCAGCGTACCGAGCTGTGGATCCAGCTTCTGGCTGTCCGCGTAGCGGGCGCACGCTTCCTTGATCTTGCCCGCAGCCATCAGCTGCTCGGCCTGATCGTAGGCCATGACTGCGCCGGCTTTGGAGTCCTGCGCCTCCGCGCGCGACGCGACCCCGACTGCCGCCATCGCGGTCAACACAAGCGCCCAGCGCATCCTCAGCGGGAGGCAATATCACCCCCTCCAAAGGGGGTCAATGCACCGGCGCGACGCCCACTTCACTGCGTTCTGACGACACTCCGGCCCCAAGCCCGCTGGGAACCTTGCACGCCGGGCACAGGACAAATAGATGTTAGGCGGACCTGAGGGGCTACCGGTGGAACCGAAGGCGAAGCGCAAGCAAGCTGAGTTCGTGCGAAAGCACTTTTCGAGCCGGATCGTGCACTTGGGCTTTGTGCGGAGCAAACCGACGTTCTGGACTCGCGCAGATGAAGTTCTCGCGCGGTTCGTCCACCTGCACCTCTTCACGCACTCACCATCTTTTAGGTTGCACCTTGGTGTGCGTGTCCTGAACGACACATTTCCTGCGCCGGCGCTCAACGGTCCAATGAGTCACGACGGCTGGGGCGTCGGAAAGCGGAAGTACGTCTTTGGCTTCTCGAAAGCACCGGACTCCGCGCTGACCTGCGCCGACGAGCTTGCCGCTTTCTTGTTGGACGTTGGCCTGCCATGGTTCGAGCGCTTCGGTTCGACTGACTCAGTGCTCGCTCCTGACGGTCCTTTAGGCGATGATTCTAGGCGGCGGCTCAAGCTGGCGCTTTCAGGGCAGCTAGATGAAGTCGCGATCGCGGCGTCGCGAAGGATGCTCGGTATCGCAACCTGACTCGCTGCGTGAAGCGTGGACGGCCGCCCAACAATGGTTTGCAGCAGACGCCTTCATCGCGTTCGCTCGGGCGGCGCAGCTGAAACCTGGTACGGTAGCCGGACGGAGAATCTCTCCTGGCGCTAACGGAATGCCCGGATTGTGGGAATGCGATTTCGACCGAGGCCTACGTTTGTCCCAAGTGTGGGCGTCCTACCGGCAGGCGACCTCCTCCCGCGCTGAACCTCAAGCGAACGCTGATCTTGTGGGTCATTCTCGTCGTCGCCTTCTTGGCAATCTGGCAGTTCTTGGGCGACGGTCATCAACCTCGCTGATCCCGCGACCGATGCACCGCCTCCGCACGGTTTCGCGCCCCTGAAACGCGGGCTCGAAGGGAGCAGCTCTCGCCGAAACCGCGCGTAGCCCACTTCGCGCCCGTCCAGCGCCCCGGACGTCGCGCCCCGGATGCCGATTACCCCTTATTCGTCGGAGCCGAGCGTGTCGTTCCCCTGGTTGCCATGTTGACGCTGTCACACTTCGCGATCATCGCAGTTTTACTTATGTTTGGCGGAATCATGCTCGTTGCGAGCGAACCGGGCAGGGCCCCCCGGAGACTCACCCGTCGCGTGCAGAAGCCCCCGTCACGGCAGCCGCGCCCCGAGGAGTGGCCGTGATGCGCCGGTCCGCCCAAGCAACCAACCGCTAGTCGGAACTCTCCAAGTGTAGACTTCGGGCGCCATGTCCACGCCCGTCGTTCGCCGAGCCACGCCGGCCGACCTCCCCGCCGTTTCGGCGCTCGCCGGCGAGCTCGTGAGGATGCACCACCAGCAAGACGCGAGCCGTTTCTTTCTGCCCGATCGCGTGGAAGAAGGGTACGCGTGGTGGCTCGGGCGCGAACTCGAGCGACCTCAGGTCGTGGTCCTGGTGGCGGAAGCCGGGTCGGTGGTCATCGGTTACGCGTATGGAGCGCTCGAGGAGCGCGACTGGAACTTGTTGCTCGACGAGCACGGCGCCATCCACGACGTCTACGTCGCCGGGACCGAACGACGGAAGAACGTCGGGAAAGCACTGCTCCTGGCGATGATCCAGGAGCTCGAGGGCCTCGGCGCCAAGCGCATCGTCCTTTCGACGATGGTCGACAACCTCGCGGCACAACGCCTGTTCACCGCGCATGGTTTCCGGCCCACGATGATCGAGATGACGCGCGACCGGGCGTAGCTCCGCGGCGGGGAGCACGGCGCCTGCTCCGGGAGCTCGACCGGAACCAGCTTGACCGCTCGCTACCAATATCCACAAACGCTGACCGGCTTTGCCGACTCCGCGCTACCGCAAGTCTGCGTTCTCACGACACTCCGGCCCCGAGCCCGCGGGGAAACCTTGCACGCCGGGCGCAGGACAAATAGATGTTAGGCGGAGGTAGGACGGGTGATGGCGGGTCGGAAGCGATTTCACCTGAACGTGGCCGGCGAGTTCTACGTCGAGGACGGCTGTTGTCTCGCATGCGGTGTCCCCGAGGATGTCGCTCCGGACCTGTTCGCGTCAGATCCTCACCACTACTGTTACGTCCGGAAGCAGCCGCGTTCTCCTGATGAGCTGGCTCAGATGGTCAAGGTTTTTGCGATGCAGGATCTGGAATGTGTTCGCTATGCCGGTCAGGATCCCGGCGTCATGCGTGCCCTCCGGAAGATTGGTGCTTCAGCCGCGTGTGACCATCCAGGCCTGGCGGAGTTCGCTGCGATAGTGCTGACCGGCATCCAACGACGCGCTCGCCGGTTGTTGCATCGGATTCGTGGCGGAGCGGGCGCGTGACCTGCCACATCGCGTTTGAGGCGCTGTGGACGGACGCGCCCTTGTCGGACGAGCGCGCGCCACTTTCTTTCCTCTCCGACGACAACACGCACGTCCACGGCATGCTGAACATATTCGTTGACGGAAGGGTCCTCCCTAGAACCGGATTTTTCGGGCCGGATGATGCTTGCTTCAACGCCTGGGTGCGCGAGCTCGCCCGTGCGTCGGACGCGTTGGTGGCTGCCGATCCTTCCTTCCACGTGTATGACGAGGGAGAGCAGGGGCAGCCCGCCTTTCATTTCGAACGTTCGGGCGCTGCGGTGTTCGTCTCCGTGCGGCGTTCCGCCATTTCGGATGGGCCGGGAGACCCTACCTGGGAGCGGGTTCGATGCTCGCTCGACGAGTTTGTTGCCGCCGTGGCCACCTTCCTCGAGACCTTTCGGAACGCTCTTTCGGAGCAAGCGGGACCAGAACGCGCAGAGCGTTGGTGGCGGCAGCTCGCGGACCCCGCCTAACTCTGGTTTGCAGCAGACGCCTTCCTCGCTAACGCTCGGGCGGCGCAGCTGAAACCTGGTACGTTAGCCGGGCGGTTGTCAGCGGGAGGGTTTGGTTGGCTCGGAGCGTGGGGTCGGCCGGTGGTGTCGGCCGGGCCTGAAAGCTGATGGCAACTCGTTGCGACCCTTAGGAAGCCAAGACCTGCGAGGCGATCTTGCTCCGGAGCATTTCCGGATGCGGATCGTTGCCGATCGGGCTCCCGCGTCTGGCAGGCATGTGTCGGCATCGGTCGAGCCAGCCGACCTCGTGTAGGACCCACGCCCCGCTGCTCGCGAGCGATCCGTGCGAGCCAGCAAGCTCGTTGCGGCCTGAGCGTCGTCGCTGCGGTTTCCGTTCTGGGGAAGTCGTTTTCGAGGCCGGCTAACTCCGGTTTGCAGCAGACGCCTTCCTCGCGTTCGCTCGGGCGGCGCAGCTGAAACCTGGTACGTTAGCCGGACAGCGGGGCCAAGATGTCCAGACCACCGACCCGAGTCGCGAGGTCGCCAAGAGCTAGAGCGTCGCGCCTACTGCCGTGCGTTCACTAGCCGGCGTCTCTTCAGCCGATCGCGGATTGCGTGCTCGGACGTGCCTGCGCAGGCGGCTCCACTCAACTTGCTAGCTCGTCGAGGTTCGATCGGGCAGAATTCTCAGCGCGGACTCGACGCGTCAGTCCTGACGAGATTGGAGACACCCGCATGCCCGCAAGATTCGACCGAACGGTGGAACGTCTAGGCTACCGAGTGAGACACGACGAGGACGACGGGACCTTCGCCGTCTTGTTGCCGCTGTGGTGCAGCGTGCGCGTTTGGACAGACGAGCGTGGCTTGCATGTGGACCCGCGCTTTGGTGCGCTTCGCCGAGCTACCGCGACCTGGCTGCCCATCATCAGCCTCTTGCTGGCGGCGCCGGGTCTGCTGCGCCTTTCTGACCGCACGCTTGTGTCGTTGGGCATGCTCTGGTGTGTAGCTTTCATTTGGGACGTGTATCGTTACGTGCTCACTGAAGCCGCCGCGACCACGATTCGCACCGCCTACCTTCAGCGTAAGGCCGAGATCGAAGTGACCCGCGCTGTCCGAGCAGCCGGCTAACTCCGGTTTGCAGCAGACGCCTTCCTCGCGTTCGCTCGGGCGGCGCAGCTGAAACCTGGTACGTTAGCCAGGCTGAGCCATGAGCGCGGACACACGACACGCCGCGCACCTCTTCAGAGCCTATTTCCACGAGGACTGCCTCGACGACGATCCTGACTGGGCGAGTGTTGTAATTCGGTACCGAACGTCTGAGGCGTTCGAAATCGTCCGGCAAACGCAAGTCGAGTTGGTAGCCCTGCTCGAGCGGTCTACCGAGGTCGATCTCGAGAGCTTCCTTTTTGGACCCGGGTGGATGTCCTGCTACGACCCGCGGCCTGAAGGCCTGACCCTACGAGACTGGCTTGCGGAGATCATTCACCTGCTTGCCGGAGGCTCCGCGGTCAGCCCGGTTCGGGCGGAGATCTCGCGCAGTCGTCGTGAAGCCGTCCAGATTGCTCGTCGCGTTCTAACCGAGGAAGGCGACCCGATCCTTGCCGCCCGCGAATTGGCCGCCCTTCGATTTTCGGTAGACGTTCCGCAGGATGATCCAGATTTTGCCTGTTTCACTGCGATTGATTCCGAGACGGACGCATTCCCCGTTGGCCAGCAGGGCAAACTTTGGTCACCACGCTCCTTGGCTGCGTTGGAGCCGGAGATCGCCCAGGCGCGGACGCGGGCCCTGGCGGTAGGGCGCGAGGCGTTTCAAAGCGTTGTGCGTCGCTTCAGCGGAGCTGGCTAACTCCGGTTTGCAGCAGACGCCTTCCTCGCGTTCGCTCGGGCGGCGCAGCTGAAACCTGGTACGTTAGCCAGACTCCCATGGTGGTCCCAGCCGTTGCCGGTGGTACTCGCCCTCCCGATGATGGCAATGGAGTAACCCGGCTACTCCGGCGCCCGGACCTTGGCCTCTTTGCGATTGCGCACGGTGTCGGCGCTTCTGCGGCGGCTGCTGAACTTGCCGTGCAGACGTTGGCCGCCGCTGTCGAATCGACGCCGGCCTCGTCTGGGACTGGCCTCACTTCGGAGGCCTCAACGATTCTCCTCGGCTCTGCAATCCGGAGCCTGCAAGCCGCATGGGCCGCGCGGATCGAGCTGGACTCCAGTCTGCTTGGGGTTGGAGCCACTCTGGTAGCAGCACTGCGGATTCCCGGAGGGATCGCGGTTGCGCATCTTGGTGACTGTGGAGCCATCCTCCTGCGCGCAGGCGCTGTTGTTCATCGTACCTTGAATCACACGATGAGGCGCGACTATCTGGAGTCCGCCGGTAGGGACCCAGGCCCTGGCGACTTCGACAGAGTCATCGTTCGCGCTGTCGGAATGGCTGGGGAGCCAGAGATCCAGATTTGGGACGTGGTGCCAAGTGACATGGTTCTGCTCACGACCGGCGTGCACGACCTGCTCTCGACGAGTGAGCTCGGGGCGCTGTTCTGTGCTGACGCCGAGGAGCTGGCTCGGCGTGCGATGCAGGAAGCCAGCTCACGTCCGTTCGAAGACGACATCGCGGTGGTGGCCTTCCACCCCTAGGCTCTGCGGCTCGCGACCGCGAGCTGGCTAACTCCGGTTTGCAGCAGACGCCTTCCTCGCCATCGCTCGGGCGGCGCTGCTGAAACCTGGTACGTTAGGCAGGCGTTCGACCGCACCCTCCTCGGATTTGCGTGTCCCTCTCACAACTGTCGCCACAGCATCGCGCAGCGGCACGCGAATGTATTGCGTTCATCGTGCAAAGCCGCGAGCTGGATGGCGAGTTCGACACTCGGATCGGCGTGGCGGTGGACCAAGCCCGGGAGCTTTTGCTCTCGTGGCCTGCCGTGGATGACTCGTCCGACGAGAACAACGCAACACTTCTCATCAACAACGCCTTCAACGAGGTCTGCCATGGCATCGATATCTCCGACGCGCAGTGGCTCCGCTGGTTCACCACATCGCGGGAGAACGTACGCGAAGCGTATCGTGCATGGGCGCGCGCGCGAGGCTGGGATCACACCGGTATCCGTTAGTCCCAGTTTCCTCGGACGGAGGGGGTGCCAATGATCTCCGACACGGACTGGCGACTGAACGGTCAGGAGGACTACCTCTTCGGGGTCGTGCTCATCCGTCGGGCATATCGCCGGAACGCGAGCAACCCGGACTGGGACCACGACCACTGCGAATTCTGCAACGCGAAATTCATGACCGAAGGCGTCCCCGACGTGCTGCACGAAGGGTACTCGACTGAAGACGAGTCCCGGTGGGTGTGTAACGATTGCTTTTGCGACTTCCGCGAGCGCTTCCAGTGGTTGATCGAATCCGCCGCCGTCAGTAACTGACGCCCCACGCCTCAACCGAAGCAGGCTGCCTAACTCCGGTTTGCAGCAGACGCCTTCCTCGCTATCGCTCGGGCGGCGCAGCTGAAACCTGGTACGTTGGCCTGACCCAAGACCTAGGTGCCTCGGGCGTCTGAAGGCGATGGCCGTCGGGTGGAAGCATTTCTCGCCTGCCTTTGCTCTTGCGCTCAGCGCGTGCACGGCCGCGGCGAGCCACGGTTCGGTCCCCCCAGTGCGCTCGCCCTGGTTTGGTTTCTCGGCGCCCGTCCTGGTTCAAGATGCCAGCTTCAGGTGGCGCTGGGTAGCAGCGTGCTTCGCTCTTCGCGACACAAACGGAGACGGTTCGCTCGAGGTGACGGTTGATCACCACGGCGGGACCTTCGGAGATGACCTCCAACCATTCCTGCTGTTTGATGGACAGGCCCCAGAGCGCGTCGACCAGTACATTGGTGCAAGTCCGGACCATCGGTTCGTTGCGGTCGTGTCGGGCGCTCGACTGTTTGTGATCGATGCGAGGACTCAACTTCGGCTCGATCTCTCTGCCCTCGGCGCGAACCTCGGAACCGATATCAATCCCGCGTTCACACATCCCGCGATTGGCTTTTCGGAGGACGGGAGGGCGGCGTTTGTTCGACGGTCGTCGAGTGGCTCCGCAGTCGTGTTGGTTGAGCTTCCGTCCGGTACGGGCTCGGTGGCTTTTCGCACCGAGGAAGTGGTGTCGCGATTCGTCCTATCCGCCGACCGCCTCAAGGTTCGGCTCCTTCCCTCGGGCATTGCCGACACGTCCATCCACACCAACCTTGCCGGTCGTCATTGCCATGGCCAGGCTGCCTCATTCACGGTGTTTAGGACCGGCCCTGATCCGTCGAGGATTGTCGAGATCCCGATCGCGAGATCCAGATCCCCACTCACGCTCCCCGAGAACGTTCATGCAGTGGCGTATGAATGCACATCGGACGGTGCGCCAGGTCTGGCGTCGTCCAATGGAGAGAGCCTTGTGGCCGCTACGGCCGAGGGTTTTCACGCCGAGCGTGGCCCGCTCGCCTGGACCAACGCTGAGCTCTTACGAAACACTTGTCACTAGCCGGAGCGCCCGCAGGCCAACTCCGGTTTGCAGCAGACGCCTTCCTCGCGTTCGCTCGGGCGGCGCAGCTGAAGCCTGGTACATTGGCCAAGCCGGGTATGGTGGAACTCACAAAACAGACCCTCGCGAGCATTCGCGCGCTGTTTCAGTCCTCGGATGTTGAGTCTGCCGAGCGCGCCCTCACCGAACATGGCAACCGCCTGCAGCCGACTGAGGGAGAAGACGCTCTGCCGGAACGCATCCAACTCGCGGCGGTCCGCTTCAGCGGTGGTCGCCTGCCAGACCTCACCCTGGCTCTTCAACTTGCTGAGATTGACTGGCGTGACCTCCTAGTTGGTGCTGGCTTCGCTGATGATCCGAATGCCCATGCGCATTGGGCCCCTCGCCCCCTCGAAGCCCAACTTGTCAACCTCTGGTTGGGAGGTGACCTCTTGCCAGGTGTGACATTCGGGCCCAGCCAGCTCGTCAGCGTGCACTTCGCAGCCGGGCCAGATCAGCAGGGCTCCATCACACGTCTCACCGGCCTCGAGCCCGTGCCGCGGTACCTCGTGAAGCTGCAGTCCGGTGAGCACGTCGAGGTCTTCCAGCAGCAGCTCGCACCAAGCGGGTGATCCTCGCGAACATGCTGGGACGGCACTCGAAATGAGCATCGACGCTTTGAAGGAACTCCACGCGCTCGCGTTCGTCACTTGCGTCGTGGGCTGTGGGTCAGGCGTCGACGCGAAGTCGGACGAAGCTCTCTTTCCACAGCAAATCGTCGTGGAGCCTTGCGCACGGGGAGTCGCACAGGTCACCGCATTGGGGGTGAAAGTCGACCCGTTTCCGCACAAGCCTTCGTACGAAATGAGACACTTTCTCGTCGACCTTCGCATCCAAAACTATGCGTTGGGGGTCTGGCTCGTCGTGGACGGAGACGATTTTCCGACGCGTCTCGACGAAGTCGAGGTCGGGGCCAACGGGCTCTGGTCCTTCGACGGCAACGCTCACGCCGACGCGCGGTGGATCGCGCCCGGGGCCGAGGTCACGCTCGAAGGGCTGAAGGTGTCGACCACCTATTCGGAGTTTCCCGTAACGCTCGGCGTTATCCACATCGACGGGCTCTCCCCTCAAGGTTGGGTCAAGCAAGGCGGCCACGTCGGCCGTCGCAGCGCCGAACGCGGGACGACGGTTCCGTCGAACTTTCTCGTCGAGTGCACGACGTGGATCGACCTCCCGTCTAAGACCCCGGACGATCGATAGCACTAGCCCGACTGAGAATTGCGGAGCGGTGGAGCTGAGCGCCTTACGTCGGAATGTCGACCGGCACCAGCTGACACGATTCGTTGCACGTGCTGTTGCTCGACGTGCAACCGTTGTCCGTGGTGCCCGCCGCCGGCGCGACAGTGGCCGAACCGGGGTCGCAGGCTTCGCCGCCCTGGACGATGCCGTCGCCGCAGTGCGGGCCGAGCTCGCAGCGGGTCGTGCAGCCGCCGTACACGTCGTCGGCGTTGATCGCGATGCCGAGGTCGCAGTCCTCGTTGAACTCCGCCTGGACCACGCCGTCGCCGCAGCGCGGGCCGTAGAAGCAGTCCATCGAGCAGCCACCGTAAGAGTTGTCGTTGATGCCGTTGTCGCACTCCTCGGGCGGCTGGGTGACGCCGTCGCCGCAGAAGGCCGGGACACCGCAGGTGGCGCTGCAGGCGCCGGGCATGCCGTTGTTCGGGCCGTCGTCGCACTGCTCGCCGAACTCGGTCTGGGCGATGCCGTCGCCGCAGCGTTCGGCCGGGATGCAGCCCACGCCGCACTGGTTGTAGCCGCCGATGTTGACGCCGTCGTCGCACTGCTCGCCGCAGTCGGCCTGCGTCGTGCCGTCGCCGCAGCGCGGGCCGAAGGTGCAGGTGGTGCTGCAGGCGCCGCACGCGGCGTCGCTGTTCGCCGCGCCGTCGTCGCATTCTTCGGACACCGTCACGACGCCGTCGCCGCACTGCTCCACGCAGTCGCTCGGTTCCATGCTGAAGCCGCTGAGGTTCAACTTGAAGGTCGAACCTTCGGGCTGGCGCTCGGCGTGGAAGATACCGAGCGTGTAGACACTGCCGTCCGTGATGCCGTAGGTCGCGGCGGTCGCGTTGCTGATCGTCACCGTTCCGTCGAGCGGCACGTGCCAGCCGCCGAGATCCACCGCCAGCCGCCCGTTCACGAACACCCACACGTCGTCGTCACCGGTGAAGGTGAGCGTCATCGTCGTGCCGGCATCGAAGCGGAACCACCACCTGACTTCCGTGGTGAAATGGAAGTTGTGGAGGGCGGACGGGAACGGCGCGGTTGCCGTCGGGATCGGCACCGTCACGCCGAGCGTCGTCGCCACCATGGCTTCCCAGGGCCAGCCGTTCCAGCCATATTGCTCGGGCACCTTTGCCTCGAGCCGGGTGTCGGCCAAGATGCCCGCGGTCGGGGGATCAAGCGGGAAGAAGAGCGGGTTGCCGTCGAAGGCCTCCTGGGTCGCCTCACCGCAGCACGCCTGAGTCTGGCCTGCGCCCCAAGGCGTGCACGGGTCGTAGCAGGTGCGACCTGCGCACTCCGCAGTGGTGCAGCCCGGCGTACCACCGGCAGTTCCGGGTCCACCGTACACGAGGTCCGTGTACACCGCGGGGGCGAGCCACTGCTCGCCGTTGGCGCCCCAGCGGTTGACGAAGCTCGTGCCGCTTTGCCAGAGCCTGATCGTGCCGGGGATCGGTTCGCTCGCCTTGCTTCCGGTGCCGCCCGGCTCGCTCGGGCTCCGGTACCACTGCTTGAAGTTGTCCTGGCCGTGCATGAAGCCGTTCGCCTCGGTGGCGGTGGCGGAAAGCACGGGTTTCTGATCGGCGTCCCAATTCGGCTGCACGAGGCCGGTGAACACGCCGGGGCTGTTGTATCCGGGGAAGAAGTCGGGGTGACCGTTCATCGACAATTTCGCGTTGAAATCGCGATAGACGACCGGCACGTCCATGAAGCAACTGCCGTTCGCCATCTGGCAAGCGGGGGTCGTGCAGGCGAAGCCAGGCTCGGTCTGGCACGCCGCGGTGCAGCCGTCGCCGCCGAGCGTGTTGCCGTCGTCGCACACCTCGGTGCCCTCGATGATGCCGTTGCCGCACTTGGCGGTGCAGGCGCCCGTCGTCGGACAACTGGGTTCGCAGCGACAATCGGAGGTGCAACCGTCGAGCGCGTACTCGTTGCCGTCGTCGCAGCACTCCGAACCCTCGAGCACGCCGTCGCCGCACATGGTGGCCCGGCACGCCTGACCCGGCGTCTCGCATAGCCAACCGGGCTCCTGCCGGCAGGTGCTCGAGCAGCCGTCGCCGGAATTGGGGAGGCCGTCGTCGCACTCCTCCGCGCCCTCGAGCGCTCCGTTGCCGCACACCGGCACCTGGATGCACGGCATCCCCGGCTGGGTGCAGCGGAAGCCCGGCTCGACGCGGCACACGGCGCTGCAACCGTCGCCGTCCACCACCCCCGCGTCGTCGCAGGTTTCCCCCGGCTGCACGCGCGCATCCCCGCAAACGCCTTCGGAATGCATGCAGGGCATGCCCGGGGTCGGGCAGTACCACCCCGGTTCGACCATCGTGCAGTCGGCGGAACAGCCGTCACCCGCATTGATGTTCCCGTCGTCGCAGCCCTCGCCGGGTGAACGCATGCCGTCGCCGCAACGGAGCGTCGTGGTGCAGGGCCCGCCCGTCATCGGACAGGTGAAGTTCGGTTCCAGGGCGCAGATGCCGGTGCAGCCGTCGCCAGGGAGAACGTTGTTGTCGTCGCACGCCTCCGTCGCCTGGTTGACGATCCCGTCGCCGCAATAGGGACCGGTCGGCGGCATGCACGTGGGCATTTCTGCCGTGCCGCCCACGGAGATCGAGCCACCAGTGCCCGGGCCAGAGCTGATGCCGCCGACACCCGGACCCGCGCCGCCCGAAGAGGTCGCGCCACCGGTCGAGCCGAAGCTCGAGCCGCCATCCCCGTCGCCCCCCGTTCCGCCACCGACCCCCGAGCACGCGAGGCACAAGCCCACCGCACCCACCATCAGGCCGATCGCGCGCCGTGCGTTCATCCGAAGAACCTCCACCGGACTGAAACCGGTTTCCTAGTTCTCTCAATTGTGGCTGCGAGTCCGGAAATGTGGTCACGGAAAATGCACGGAACCTGCTGATTTTCGCTACTGCCCTGGTGTGGGGGTGTGGGCAGGTGTCGGTCTCTGTGGGGCGCCCGACGCCGGAACGGAGCGTGGCGCTGTCAATTTTTCTAAACGGAGCAAATGCGCGGTCAGGCGATCGTCGGCGCCTTGACCTGCATTGTGGGCGCGAGTGATGCCTCACCCCCCGGCGGGCTCAGCGACCCGATACGCCGCGGAACGTTTTGCGACCACCACTTCGACGCTTCGTCTTCCGTCCACGGCTTGCAGTGCTCGCGCGCGATGGCGACCAGCTCGCGCCGGAGCACGAGGGCCGACGCCGGGCGGTCCTCGCGGCGCTTGGCGAGGCAGCGCATGACGAGCTCGACGAGGCCCGTGGGAAGCGGCGACTTCACTTTCTTGCTCAGGTTCTCGGGCTCGTTTTGCAGGTGCGCGACCATGGTGGCCATCGCGTCGCGGCGAGTCGGAAACGGCAGCGCTCCGCACAGCCCGAAGTAGAGGACGATACCGAGCGCGTACACGTCGGTCCGTCCGTCGATCTCGAGCCCGAGGATCTGCTCGGGAGCCATGTAGTCGGGCGTGCCGAGGACGGCGCCGGCCGCGGTGAGCTTGGCCTGCTGAGCGGAGTCCGATTCGAGCTCGCGCGCGAGTTCTTCGAGTGAGCGCCCCTCGGCCGGCGGGGCCTCGGCGGGTCCGCGCACGAGCCCGAAATCGAGCACCTTGAGCACGTCGACCTCGTCGGCTTGGCGGCACACGTAGAGATTGGCCGGTTTGATGTCGCGGTGGACGAGGCCGGCCTCGTGGGCTTCGGCCAGCGAATTGCAGGCCTGTGCGATGAGCGAGATCACCCGCGACGGCGGCGGGGGACCGTAGCGCTCGACCAGAGTCTCGAAGTCCATGCCGTCGAGCAGCTCCATCACGTAGAAGAACGTGCCGTCGTCGGTGATGCCGAAGTCGAAGAGCTCGATGGTGTTCCGCGAACGGAGCGACGCCAGCGTCTGGGCTTCGCGCCGAAAACGCTCCTGGGCTTCGGGCGTCGGCGCCGACTCGCTGCGGATCAGCTTGATCGCCGCTTCGCGGGCCAAGAGGCGATGCTCGGCGCACCAGACCTCGCCCATCCCGCCGGCGCCGATCTTCTCCGTCAAGCGGTAGCTACCGAGATCTTTCGCCTCCGCTGCGGCCTTGGTCGCGGCCGCGCGTGCATCGGCCGTTTGCTTGCGCATGCGCACGACGTGCCGCGAGAAGATCACCGCGACCGCGAGCGCGAGCACGACGGCGGCGAACGCCACCAGGGCCGCGCGGCGCCGGTAGGCAGTCGCCGACGCGAGCAGCACGTCCTCGGGGACGAAGGACGCCGCGTGCCAGTCGAGCCCGGAGCCCACCGGGGTCTCGATCGTCAGGAAGCCGCGGCCCTCGGCGCTGAACGTCTCGGACTTCGAAGCGCGGTTGGCGAAGAACGCGTCGAGGGTCGGATCCTTGAGGTCCCGATAGCTGAGCGGCCGATCGGAGGGCGCCGGCAGCGTGCGGATGTGCGCCGCCGCCGCCGGATCGCCGAGCAAGGTGCCGTCGTCCGCGAACAGGAGCACGCGCGAGGCACCGAGCGGGATGCGGTCGAGGAATTCCGAGATCCGGTTCACGTCGAAATCGACGGTCAGAACCGCCTGGATCTCGCCGCTCGGCGTGCGGAGCGCCTTCGCGCGCGTGATGCCCGTGTAGTGGGTCATGAAGAACGGATAGGGCTTGGTCCAGACCGGGCCGGGGCTCGCGGCCGCCAGTTTGTAAAAGCCGCGCTGGCGCGGATCGTACGTGGTGCGCTCTTCCGAGAGCAGCGAAAGTTGGGAACGGCCTTCGGTGCCGAAGCGGCGCACGCGGGTGCCCTCCTTTTCCACGCGGCTGTCCTGGAACCGCAGGCTTTGGTCCTCGTGGACGTACGCCCCCTGGAACGTGCCGTCGGGGAAGCTCACGCTGAGGTACGCGACGCCGGACCGACCCGACATCAGATCGCGCATCGCGAAAGCGACGGCGTCGAACGGCTTTTTGGGATCGTGGTCGGCGACGACGGTGCTGAGGCGCTCGATGAGCACGTCCGACTGCGCGAGCGCATTGCGGATCTGACGAGCCACGATCAGGTTGCGAGCACTCATCTGGTCGCGCGCGAGAGCTACCGAGCTCTGGCTGATCGCGGTCTGGCCGATGACGGTGGCGACCACACCGACGAGCAGCACGAGAGCGGGCACCACGATCAGCACCCCGAGCGGCGAGCCGAGCACCTCCCCCGCGCGCGTCGCCAGGCGCCGATCGCCGGCGGTAGCCGTCGCGGGGCGGGCGCCGTGCCCCTTATCGCCGATGCGCGGACCCGACATGCCGGGGAGCCTAGCCGGATGCCGGGGCCGAACTCGAGGGAAAGTGACTGGGTTTTTTCGCCGACTTGAGCCAGAGAAACACGGAGGTCACACTACGGGGAAGCAAGGGGAACCCGTGGTGGGCCCGGATTTCTTGGAGAGGACCATGCGCATCCTGTCATCGACTGCGACGACGACCTGGCTACTCACTCTCGTTGCGTGGGCGGCGTGCACGCCGCAGCCGGTGCCGACCGACTCCGTACCGTCCTCCACGGGGGGCATTGGCGGGAGCTTCGCTGCTGACGGAGGGGTCGGCGGGAAGGGGGCCGGCGGGTCGATCAACGTGGGTAAGGGCGGCAAGGGTGGCAGCGGATTCGTCGATACCCGCCCGGTGGTCACGCCGGAACACGCCCCACCTCCGATCAGCGGCGGGACACTCCTCGCGCTCAGGGCCGGAGGCCGTGCGGTCGTCGCGGACACGGATCGCGATCGCATCGTGTTCGTCGACACGCAGAATCGCTGGGTCGAAGCAACGGTGGCACTCGGCGAAGGCGCCGAACCGGGGCGCCTCGTCGAAGGCGAAGGCGCGGTGCACGTGCTCCTACGCGGAACCGGCGAGGTCGTCACTCTGGATTCGACGACCCACGAGATCGTCTCGCGCCGAGCGGTGTGCAAGGCTCCGCGCGGCCTCTACTTCGACGAGGCGGAAGGGACGCTGCTCGTGGCGTGCCTCGAGGGCCGGCTGGTCGAGCTCCCGGCGACGGACGGGGAACCAATCCGCAACGTCGCGTCCGACGTCGACCTCCGCGACGTGCTCGTCGCCGGCGATCGTCTCGTCGCGACGCGATTTCGCAGCGCCGAAGTCCTGGAGCTCGATGCCGATCTCGCCACCGTTTCGCGGAGTGTTCTCGGCTCGAACGGGAACTTCACCCCGTCGGTGGCGTGGCGGGCCGTCCCTGGGCCGGACGGGTCCGTCGTGGTCGTTCATCAGCGCGGGACGACCGAAAGCATCATGATCGGCGACGACGTGGATCCGGCGGCGGCCGGAGCACCGGGTGTGGACGAGGGCTTCACCCAAGGCGGCACGGGCGGAAGCACGGCTGGCGGCTACGGGTCCGGCGATCCTTGCTCCGGCATCGTCGAGACCGCGGTCACCATCTTCGCGGCCGACGGGACGGTGACGACCAGCGGCCGGCTCGCCGGCAGCGTCTTGCCGGTGGACATCGCAGTGAGCCCCGGTGGGCTCGTTGCCGTTGCCAGCGCCGGCATCGTGGATCCCGAGGGAGCGATCGTTTTCAGCGAGTCGATGTCCCTCGGCGTCTACGGGGCCGAGTTTCTCGACAAGACGTTCGGGGGCCAGTGTCTCTTTCCCGACATTCTTTCGGACTTCGGTGCTCCGGCCGTGGGTGTGGCCTTCGATCCAGTCTCCGAGGAGCTGTTCGTGCAGACCCGAGAACCGGCGAGCCTGACGATCTGGGACCTGAATACCCAGATCGGCGCGTACGTTCCGCTCGGGGGCTTGAGCGCACTCGAGACGGGCCACGAGATCTTCCACCGTGATTCGGGCGCGGGCCTTGCTTGCGCGAGTTGCCACCCGGAAGGCACCGACGACGGGCGCGTCTGGGAATTTTCCACGACGGGCATGAGGCGCACCCAGCCGCTCGATACGAAGCTCGCGGACTCACAGCCGTTTCACTGGAACGGCGAATTCGAAACGCTCGGTGGTTTGATGAACGAAGTCTTCGTCGCGCGAATGAGCGGCCTGGAGCAAGAGGCCCAGCGGGTCGACGCGCTCGCGAACTTTCTCTTCGGCCTCAGGCCGCGGCCCGCCGTGCGGGCGTCGACTGACGCCGCGGCGCTGCGGGGCAAGGCGATTTTCGAGTCCGAAAACGTGGGCTGCACCGAGTGCCATCAGGGCTCGTCATTTCGGACCAACGAAACGGTGGACATCGGCAAGGGGGAACCGACGCAGGTCCCGTCGCTGCTCGGCGTCTCCAGCCGGCCGCCGTACATGCACGACGGCTGCGCTGCCACGCTCAGCGACCGCTTCGGCACGACCTGCGGCGGCTCGAAGCACGGCAAGCTCGCGGACCTGGATGACGACGCGATGAATGACCTCATCGCGTACCTGGAAACGCTCTAGAGCAGATCTCGTCATTGGCTTTGCCAATTCCGAGGCGTGGCTTCGCCACGCGCGCTGCTTCGCAACGCAGCTCTAGCTCTGTCCTCGGGGGCGTCCCGCCCCCGGAAAAATGGCTGCGCCATTTTTCTCCCCCTCACCCGCTTCGCGGGTGCCTAGCGCTCCGCTCCAACTCGGTGGATGACGAGATGCGCACTAGGCAGAGGGCGGCGCTCGCCGTCGACCGCGCAGCTTGACACCTCCGGGCATGCCCCGTAGCAAGCTCGTGACCGATGTCGGCGCGTCTTCCTCCATGGACCCGGAAGCTCCTGGAGCGTGCGCGCCGGGTCGGCAGCCGCGAGTGGACCGCCGTCGTGACCGTGCTCGTCCTGGCCGCGGGAACGCGCTTCTACGGCATGGGCCTCGAGTCGCTGTGGCTCGACGAAGCCACGACCTACCACCGGTCGCTGATGCCGCTCTCCGACCTCGTCGCCGACGCCAAGGTCAACCACCATAACCCCGCCTACTTCCTGATGATGAGCCTCTGGCTCAAACTCGGGCTCGGGGACAACGAGGCGATGCTGCGGGCGCCCTCGGCGTTCTTCGGCGTGCTGAAGACGCTCGCGGTGTACGGCATGGGCCGGATCGCGGGCGGACGCTGGGTCGCCCTCGCCGCCGCGCTCGTCATCGTGCTGAACCCCGGCGCGCTCGCCTACGACCAGGAAGCGCGCATGTACGCGCTCTATGCCCTGGGTGCGAGCGTGGCAATGGGCGGCGTGCTCTATCTCCTCGATCATCCGGAGCAGGCAGCGGTGTCGCTCTGGGGGCTCACCAACTCGCGCGAGCGGAGCACTTTTCCGCGAGGCGCGCGGAATGCGTGGCTCGCGTTCATCGCCGGCACGACGCTGACCTTCTACTGCCACGGGACGGCCGCGGTCTTCGCGATGGCCTGCTCGCTGGTCGCGCTCGTGTTCGTGGTCGTTCGGCCGCGTGAACGCCGGGGCTTCATCGTGAACTGGGTGCTCGCGAACGGCGCCGTCATTCTCGCGTTCTCGCCCTGGCTCTTCGAGCTGATCGAGCAAACGGAGGTCGTGGCCAACGGCGGATTTTGGCTCGGCTACCCGTCCGGGTACACGATCCTGAGGTCGCTTCGGCTGATTTTCATGTTCGGCAAGGACCCGGTGATGTGGTCCCTCGTCCTCGCGCTCGGCGTGCTCGGTACCGTCGCCCTTCGCAACAAGCCGCTCGTCCTCGCCGCGCTCTGGATGTTCACCCTGCTCGGCCCGGCGCTCTTGCTGCTCCTCAGCCTGCGTGAGTCGATCTTCATGCATCGCCTGTTCGTGTGGTGCGCGTCGCCGTTCGCCGTGATCATGGGGGCCGGCCTCGTCGCGCGACCGCCGGAGTGGCGAAGGGCGGTGGCGCTCCTGGCGTTCACGGTCCTCGGCCTGTTCGTGCTGCGCGGGAGCACGTACTACGGAAGGACGCAGAAACCGCGCTGGCGCGAAGCGTTGAACATCATGATCAGGAACCTCGACCAGGCCGACAAGGTCGTCGCCGTCGGCGGGCGCGAGAAAGCGCTGCTCGAGTACTACTTCACGAGGAAGACCAAGCCGTACCTGCGCTTCCCGTACGAGGAGCTCCCCGAGCGCTGGGCGCCGCGCCGCCTCGAACGCTCGGTCGATGGGGCCCGCACCGTGTGGACCATTCGCGCGCGCGAGACACCGGAGGCGGAATTGGCGCGGGCACTGCTCGGGGAGCTCGGCAAGAAGGACTACTCGCGGATGTTCACCCAAAACCTCTTGGTCGAGCGCTACGCGATGACACCGGGGGTGCCGAAGGTCGTCGAGCGCGGCCAGGTCCCCGCACTCCAGAACCCCTTGCGCCATACTGCAGCCTCGGCGCCTCCGGCCGCCTCGCAGCCGAAACGACCCGCCCCGGCTCGCTGACGCATGAATCGCGAGGACGATCCGCCTGACGTGAGAACCGCGCTCTTCGGCGGGCGCGGGACGGTGAAGGTCTGGAACCTGCTCGGCCAGGCTGCCGCGCCGCCCTTCAGTGCGGTGCTCGCTTGCGAGCTCGAGCCGAACGGTCGCGTCGGAGTCCACGTTCAGCAGCGGGACCCGGAAATCATCGTCGGGCTCGCCGGGCAGGGCGTTGCCACCGTGGACGGCACACCGCACCCGCTCGGCCCGGGGCTCACCGTCTACCTTGCCTTCGGCTCCAGTCTGTCGATCGACAATTCGTCCCCCGACGAGCCGCTTTCTTACCTGATCATCAAGGCCCAGGTCGCGCCCTAGAGCCCATCTCATAACCAGCTTCGATGCGCTCTAGCCCGTCCGCACCCCGGGCACGAGCATGTCGACGAAGCGATCGGGCGCAACGACCCCGAAGGCCCGAAGGCGCGCCGCCGCGTCTTCCCGTCTCGCGGAGTCACCGGCGAGCTCGGCCAGCCGATGGTCGGCAGCGGCGGCGTGCAGCGGCATCGACATGCCGTCGCAAGCTGCGCGCGCCCGCTCGAACGCGCGCGCCGCATCCTCGCCGGGCGACAAGCCCGCAAGTCCGGCGCGAAGCACTTCGGCATACGCGGTCGCAAGATCGCTCTTTTCGCCGTCGAGCGCGGCCGCTTTCTCGCGAACCGTGGCGACGTGGCGGGCGGTCACCCCCGAATCCAGCGCCTCGGCCAGCGCGCCCCGGCCCTCGAGGTAACAGAGCTCCAACCGTAGCGTGCGGATCCGAAGCTGCATCGTACGCTTCATCAGCGGTCGAGCCTCTGCCGTGCGCTGGACCACGCGTGCTCCCTCGTGCGAGTAGAGGTCGAGCAGGCACTCTGCACGAAGGCGGGCCCAATGCTGATGGTACCAGCTGCCCTCCGGCCACGGCTCGATCGCCGCGTCCGCTTCCCTTCGCCCTTCGTTCGGACGATCGCGGATGGCCCACAACACGGGCATGTCGTAGGCGCGAACCGTGGACAGCGTGTAGCGGTCGCCGCGCGCTTCGGCCTCGCGGGCACAGGCCGGCGCTCGCTCGGCAAACTGACGAAGGTCCCCGAGCAGGAACAGCGAGTGGAGCGCGAACCACACCTGAAGCGAGCCGATCTCGCGATAGTGGGCGGCCGAGCGCTCGCGCAAGAGGGCCATGGCTTCGTCGCAGAAAGCGACGCAGGTGGCGAGCTCGGAGTTTCCCCACGCCGCGATCGCCTGCGCGGACGCCGCCCAACCGATCGCGCCGGGGACGCCCGCTTTCTCGGCCAAGGCGCGCGCTTCGTTCGCGAGATTCCGCCCGTCACGCGCGCCTTCTGCGCTTTCCAGCGCCTTCATCACGGCATGCATCGCGAGCGCGCGAACGACGCGGTACGGCTCGCCCGAGTCGAGCGATAGGAGCAGGCTGGACGCGTGGTAGCGCGCGCTGCGCACCAGATCGATGCCGGACAGGCCGTTGCCGAGTGACCACGAAAGGTCGATCCGGTGCAGCACGTCACGCGGGATCTCGTGCTCGGAGCGCTCGCGAAAACTGCGGCCGCGTAGCTTGAATCGCGCGCGTTCGAAAAGGAGCGAGGCGAGCGCCGTCTTCGGCGTGCGTGGAAGATCGAGGTCGGCTTGCGCCAGCACCGGCCCGAACGTCTGCAGCGCTTCGGCGACGTGACCGGCCCGCAGGAACTGCTCGGCGGCGCGCTGCCGTGCAACGAGAGCGGCGTCGCTCTGGAGCTCGGCGGCGACACGCAGGAAAGCGTCCGCGGCCGCCAGGCTCCGCCCGGCGTTGGCGAGCGCGGCGGCGAGCTTCTGCATCAGACGTCGCCGATCGATGCCGGTCGCGTGCTCGAGGGCGTTTTCGTAGTGGGTGGCAGCGCGATCGAACGCCGCGCCTTCGTCGGCGCGATCGCCGGCCTGTTCGTTCCAGAGCAGGCTCTCCTTGCCCGCACCGGCGGCGCGGTAGTGGTGGGCGAGCGCCGCCGGTTCCGCTTCGCCGTTCGCCTCGAGCGCGCGGGCGAGGGCCAGGTGGTGTTTTCTCACCGTGTCGTCGTCCAGAGCCTCCCGCACCGAAAGCCGCAACCGATCGTGGGGTACCGCCAGCTGGTGGCGGTTCTTGTGCTGGGTGACGGCGATCAGGTGCTCGGCGCGCAGGTGATCGATCGCAACCGTCAGCCCCTGAGGCTCGAGCTCGGAGGCGGCGCGAAGCTCCGATTCGTCGAGCGGCCGCTCACTGCACGAAAGGAGCTCGAGCAGGCGGCGCGCCCCCGCACCGAGCCCCGCCACGCGTTCCTCGACCACCCGCTGCAGGGAGACCACCTCACCGAGGTTCGTCCCGGCTTTCGCCGTCCGCGCCAGCTCGGCCACGAACAGCGGGCTGCCGGCGGCTTCGGTCGCGATCGTTTGGCTCTGGATTACCGCTTCCTGCGAGTCACCGAGCAGGTGAATCGCGAGCGCCCGCGCGTCCGCCTCCGGCAGCGCGCCGACCGACACCTCGACGTTCTCCCAGGCGGCGTCCGACGCCTCGGGCGAGCGAAGCGCTCGCAACAGCTCGTTGTCCTCTTCGGCCTCACCGCGGTACCCGACGATCAGCAAGAGCGGCGGGGCGTCCGGCGGTGCCAGCAGATCACGCGCGAGCTGGGCACTGTCGGCGTCGCCCCACTGCACGTCGTCGATGAAGAGCACCAGCGGGCGCGTGTCGGTGATGCGCGTCACGATCTCGCGCAGCGCACCGAATGCCCGGCGGCGCAGCTCGTGCGCGTCGGCCGTTGCCGCGCGCCCCGGAACGCTCGCCATCAGCTCGAGCCGCCCGAGCGACGGAAACAGCCGCAGGAGCGCCGGCGCATCGCGCGGCACGAGCCCAGCCGCCTCGACCGGCCGGCGCTGCATCAAATAGCGCCCGAGCGCGTCCACGAGTTCGTCGAAAGCCTTGAACGGCACCGACTCGCGCTCGTAGCAACGTCCCTCGAGCACCACGACCTCGCCGTTTGCCGCAATCTCGCCGAGAAAGCGGCGGACAAGCGTCGTTTTCCCGTTGCCCGACGCGCCGTGCACGTGCGCGACGACGGTCTTGCCGGTGGTCGACAGCGCGAACGCTCGTTCCAAGGCGTCGAGCTCCGCGCGCCGGCCCACGAAGTTCATCGACACTGCCGGCCAGGAATGGCTCGAGGTGCGCGGCTCGAGCTCGAGCCGGTGGCCGAGTTCGACGGCGGTCGGGCGCCGCGCCGGATCGCGTCGCAAGAGAGCGCCGGCGAGCGCGGCGAGGTCTTCGGGCACTCCGGGCCACGATTCGCGCGGATCCGGAAGATCGCGAGTCACCCGCGCCGAAAGCATGTCCGTGACGGCGCCGTGGAAGGGGACGTGGCCGCAAAGGACCTCGTAGACCATGGCGCCGACGGCGTAGAAATCGCTAGCGGCGGTCAGCGGAAGGCCCCGCGCCTGCTCGGGCGCCATGTACGCCGGCGTGCCCGCGACGGAACCGTCGAGGCTCTTGTGACTGTCGACGACGCCGGTTGCTGCCAGCCCGAAATCGAGGATTCTGACGCGGCCGTCCTTCTCGACCAGGACGTTCGACGGTTTGAGATCGCGATGCAGGATCCCGGCCTCGTGGAGCGCCAGGACGCCGCGAAAAAGCTCGCGCGTCGCCGCACGCAGTCGGGCCGCATCGAACTCGAGGCGGGCCGGCAAGGGCCGCTCCTCCGTGCCGCCCCCGCGCGCAGCCGGCAGCTCAACCACCGTCTGCGCGTTCCGCGCGACCGAGTTCATCGGCGCGACCGAACTCACCTCCCCGGCCGGCGTCTCGATGCCGCGCGCCCAGTGGTCGAAGCGCACGCCCTCGACCAGATCCATCGTGAAGCACCAGCCGTCGTCGAGGGCGAAGAGCTCGTGCAGGCGGACGAGGTTTGGGTGAACCAGACCGGTGAGCGCGCGAAACTCCTGCTTGAAGCGGTAGATCGACGCTGGGTCGGCGCGCTCGAGGCGCTTCAGCGCTACCCGCTGCTCGCGCTCGCGATCCCACACCACGAACACCGTACCGAACGCTCCGGCACCGAGCGGACGCTCCACCGTGAAGCGCTTGGGGATGTTCCCCTGGACGATGGCCAAAGGCATGCGGCCTTACACAATAACGCGACGCCCACTCGCGGTTCTCGCGCCGTGGCACACCCATCGTAACTATTCGTATTAACAATGATATTCTGGCGCTAACGATCGGGTCGCCGCGGGCCACGTCGCGCTCATCGCGTGCCGTCGATGCGGTAGCGCGCCTGGTCGAAATGAAAGTGGTCGCGGTGGAGCCGATCGAAGAACTCGGTGATCACGACAGAGAACACGCCGTCGTCGTAGAGCCTGCGCGCCAGGGCGCGGAGGAAGCGCCCCTCCGCCGTCTTCGGCTCGATGCCAGGGCGACCGAAGTGTCGCTCGACGGCGATGGTCACGCCGTTGTCCAGGCGGAAGCTGCGAATGTCGATGGCGTTGGCGAACGAGTGCTCACTCACGAGATCGAAGCGGGCCATCTTGCGGCAGTTGTAGGTGCCACCTTGCTCGATGCGCACGACTTTCCTGCCGAGCTCGCGGGCCGCCTCTTCGGCGAGCACCTGTTCGAAGCGCCCGAGCGCCAGCGCCAGACCGCAGCTGACGATCGGCGCCGCATTCCACCGCACGCCGCCCTCCGGCCCGCCGTACACCACGACGTCGGGGGCGCCGCACTCCTCGCCGCCCGCGCGCCGGCGTACCGGAAGTTCGGCTCTCGTGAAGCGGATGCCCGCTTTCTCGAGCCGCTCGGCACAGTCCGGCAGCGGATCCGGGGGCGCGACGAGCAGGTCGTTCGTCGGATCGACGTCCGCTCGTCCGGGATCTGTCGCCTGCCCCCCGCCTGTCCCGCCAGGCGCGCCTCCGCTGCCCGCTCGAGGGCCCGTTGCGGGAGGGCCGCCTGGGGCCCCGGCAGAGTGCGCGGACGCAGCAAGAGGCACCGTAGGCGCCGCAGCGGGCGTACGTGGACGCTCGACAGATGGCGTCCCTGGACTCCCCACCGGCGCAGAGGGGCTCGCACAGGAGAGCGCGACGAGCGTGAGCAGCGCTACCGAGCGGAGCAAGCTCCCAGCGTACACTGCCGCTTAGACGCGCGGCGGCGACCGCCCATGGCCGTTTCGGCGGGGGCACAAAACGGAAGCACAAAACGGAGGCACAAAACGGAGGCACAAAACGGACGAAGCCCCGTGCAGGGGCTTCGTCTCGCAACCGGGTGGAGCCGGCTGTGTCTACGCCTTGATCAGACTGCCTTGATGAGGTCGAGCTCACCGGGCTTGGTGATGCCGTCCTCGGGCTTGTTGGTGTCGCACACGCCGAAGGACGTGAACGGCTGACCGGCGTTGGTGGCGCCGATCGCGTTGAGGAGGGTGGCGTAGAGCTTGTTGATCGGCACGTTGCCCGCATTGGAGAACTGGCCGAAGCCGACTTCCCCTCCCGAGCAGCTGCCTTCGCTATCGCCCATGCCGAGGGTCTTGCCCGTTTCGAGGTTCACCGACACGCCCTGCTTCAGGTAGCCGCCGGCGCTGCCGGCGATGACGATCGGCAAGTTGTTGTTGTTGTGGGCGTTGCCGTCCGCAAGCTCGGGCAGCCACATCGTCGCGGAGTTGTCGAGCATGGTGCCCGCACCCTCCGAGATGCTGTCCATCAGCGTCACGAGCTTCACGTAGCGTGAGGCGTACCAATCGTCGATCTGCTTGATCATGTCGAGCACGCCGGTCACGCAAGTGCCACCCACCGCGGCGCTGCCGTTGCGGTGCGAGAGGCCGTGATGGTCGTACTCGTGGACGATGCCGTCCCAGTTGAAAGTCACGAAGCCAGGCCACTGCAGGACGAGAACGCGGTTCGCGTCGCACATCATGGTGAGCGCCATGAGCTTGATCATCATGTCGCCGCCCAGGGTGAACGCCGTCCCCGTGTCGACGAAGCCACGCGAGCCACCGGCCGCGGTGATCGCTTCATCCGTGATGCCGAGCGCCGCCGCGGTCTCCGCGTTGCACGCCGCCGACACGACCGGAACTTCGGTTTCGCGCAAGAGCGCCAGCCAGTCGTCCACCTTCTTCACGTCGGCACCGCTCATGTTGGAGCGCTTGAACGCGTTCAGATCGTGCTCGACGAGGTCGATGATGCTCTGGCCCTGGCGGACCCGGTAATCGGCCTCCGTCATGACGCCGCCAGCGCCGAAGAGCCCGGTGAGGTTACCGTAGACGTTGGTCGGCTTCGTCTCGGGGGCGTACGGCTCCTGAGCCGCGCTGTACGACACGATGCCCTTCACGTTCGCGAACGCGTTGCCGACGGAGAGCACGAGCGGACCATTGCCCCCCGGGTTCACGAGACCGGCAGCGACGTGGTCGAGCGACGGTTGGAGCGCCCAGTGCTCACCGCTCGAGTCGATCGGGCCGCAGGTGAGCTTCGAACCCATGCCTTGATCGTGGGGATCGAAGTACTGGACACCGTTCACGGTAACCTGCCCGCGCGGGAACATGCCGAGGCCGCGAGGGACTACGAGCTTCGACACGAAGGGCGCCAGTCCCGCGAGAGTGGTGCCCGTCAGGGAGTCGGCGGTGAGCGCACCGTCCTCCACCGTCGGGAACCACTTGTTCACGTAGCAGCCGTTTTGCGTATAGAAGATGACGAGGCGTCGCGGGGCCGCCGGGGCCTCCGCCTTCGCCGGGGTCTCCAGCGAACTCAGAAACGGTGTGGCCAGCGCCGCACCACCTACACCTTTGAGGAATAGTCTTCGTTTCACGGCTAACTCCTTAGAGTTCCTTGGCTCGATAGCGGAACGACTGACTCTGGGTGAGGTCCGCAATCAGGTTCACGACCTTGTAACCGGGCTGGGCCATCCGCGCGGTGAGGTCATCCACGGTGCAGGCGTCGTTGGGGTTGATCGAACGCTCGTAGGCGAACTCCACCCACTTCTGGGCGTAACAGCGTTGAGCTTCCGGCGAAGCCGCGATCGCCGCCATCAGCGCCGCCGGTCCCGCGAGATCGAGCTCGGCCGCACCGATCGGAGCGATGGCCTGGGTGTTGATGGTCGCCCCCGTGTCCTTTTCGACGGACTGGAAGGCGCCGATCGCGTCGAACGATTCGAGTGTGAACCCGGTCGGGTTGATGACCGCGATGTGGCACCCGGCGCAGTCCGGGGCGGAGGTCATCGCATCCACCCGTTCGCGGTTCGTCGCCAGGCCTTCGGTCGGCAGCGAGGTCCCCTCGGCACCGTCCGGCGGAACGCCGATGTCGTTGCATAGGATCGCCTTCTGCAGGAAGGCGCCGCGGAGGATCGGTGAAGACCGGTTGAACAGCGAGTACGCCGACAGGAACCCGATGCGGGTGAACGCGCCCGGCCGCAGCGCCGGGTCGAGGTTGGTCATCGTGAGGTCCGTGCCGAGACCCGTCGTGGGCAGACCGTAGAGCGGCGCGGTGCTCGCGTTGACGAACGCCACGGGCGAGCTCAAGAGGTCCTGGAACGTGCCCTGGGCGTCGAACGTGACGTAGTCGAAGAAGCGCTTCGTCTCGTCCGCCATCATCGGGACCATCGCCGCGTTGAACGTGGGATAGAGCGCGGTGTCGCGGGTGTAGGCTGTCCAACGCGACGCGCCGCTGCTGATCTTCGTGTAGGCGGCGTGGAACGCGGCGACCGAATTGCGGGCCTTCGGGTCCGCCATCATGCGGGTGGCCTCGGCCAGGATGCCTTCGGGCGTGGTGAGCGCGGTGCCGGCGGCGGCCGCAAAGAGCGCGTCGTCCGGCATGCTGCTCCAGAGCATGTACGAAAGGCGGGACGCGATTTCGTACGGGCTCAAGAGGAAGAGCTCGCCTTCCGGCGCCTCGACCAGCTCGGCACGCGTCAGGAACGACGGCGAGAGGAGGAAGGAGCGCAGGATGAACTGCAGGGCCTCGTCCGGGGTGCCCGTCGGGGTGATGTCCACGCGAGTGGTGTACAGCGCCTCGAACGTCGCGGTCTCTTCCGCGGTGAGCGGGCGGCGGAACGCCTTCGGACCGAAGGTCGCGATCATCTGCTGGGCGCACGCGAGACCGTCGCCGGTCGGCGTGCACGGGATGGCGCGAGCACGGGCGGCCGGGTCCGCCATGATCTCTTGCGAGACGCGGTCAGCCGCGGCCTTGTAACCGTCCCACGCGCGCTGATCGACGCTGCCGACCGTGTCTGGAGCGAGCAGTGTCGAGGGCTGCGTCGTCAACCCGACGAGGTCGCGGATGGTGTTGTCGTACTGCGCCTGCGTCAGCCGCGGGAGCTGCGTCGTCGCCGGAACGCCGGGCGCGCAGTTCGAGACGGTGCCGCCGCCGGCGCCCGAGGCGCCGCCGGTGGTCACGGGCGTGGTGCCGCCGACACCGGGGGTGCCCCCGGCCGGGTCACTGCCGCCGACACCTGGGGTGCCGCCAGAACCGGTCGCGCCGGAGCCCGTGGCGCCAGAGCCGGTTGCGCCGGAGCCCGTAGCCCCCGAGCCTGTGGCGCCGGAGCCGGTCGAACCCGTCACCGAGGGATCGACCTCGGTGGGGGCTTCGATACGCCCAGTGCAGCCTGCCGCGAGCGTTGCCGCGACGACGATACTTCCCTTCAGGGTGTGCATCTTACTCACCTCGTCTTAGGCGATAGTGTTGGTGGGCGATAACGGCAGGCAGTGGGGATTTCGTTCCTCTGTGGCACTCGTCTTCCACCCTGGGTGCCTGGTTTTCGCCTCGAATCCTCAACACTCCATGCCCCCCTCGAGCGATTGGTATCGGGATGGATCGTCATTTCTTTCCTGCGCTGTGTGTTTTTATTCACCAGGAAAGGGAATTTTCCGCTGTCAGGCGCATCTGTTCCAGGGGCGGTTCATTAGTCCTCCCTGGTCGCGCGTGGTCGCAGCCGCGCGCTCGTGGTGCTGGGCGAGCGCGCGTGCTCCCCGGTTAGCTCGTCGCCCCACCTGAGCGCCGCCAGGCCTCCGGCGGAGGTGGATTCTTCCGACACGAACGCGGCAAGCGAAGGTGCGGCTTGACAACGGTCGTTACTAAACCTATTGGTTAATTAACCTGATGGTACAGCAAACCGATGCGCTCAGTGCGACGTTCGCGGCGCTCGCGGACCCCACCCGCCGCGCGATCCTCGCTCGGCTCGTCACCGGCGAGTGCTCGGTCACCGAGCTCGCCCAGCCCTTCCAGATGACGATGCCGGCCGTTTCGAAGCACCTTCGCGTGCTCGAGCGCGCCGGGCTGATCGCGCGGCGGCGCGACGCGCAGTTTCGCCACTGCCGCATCGAAGCCGGCCCGCTCCGGGACGTGGCCGACTTTGCCGAACACTATCGGCACCTCTGGGAGGGCCGCCTCGATCGCCTCGAACAGTATCTGAAAGAGCTAAAAAAGAAGGAGAAACGCCATGGTCGTCAGCAACGTCGCAAACCGTGACACCTACGTGGTGTCGACCCCGTCCGACCGCGAGATCTGCATCACGCGTCTGTTCGACGCGCCCCGGCAACTCGTCTTCGAGGTGATGACCCGGCCGGAGCACGTGAGGCGCTGGTGGGGGCAGCTCGGCGAGGGGTACTCGGTGCCCGTCTGCGAGATCGACCTCCGCGTCGGCGGCAAGTGGCGCTTCGTCAACCGGCACCCGCGTGGCGAGGCTGCGTTTTACGGCGAATACCTGGAAATCGTCCCGCCGAGCCGGCTCGTCCACACCGAGATCTTCGAGCCGTTCCCCGACGCGGTGTCCGTCGTCACCGCCGTTTTCACCGAGGAAGGCGGGAAAACTCGACTGACCGCCACCGTGCGCTACCCGTCGCTCGAGGTGCGGAACACCGTGATCGAATCCGGGATGTCGAAGGGCGCAGGCATCAGCTACGACCGCCTGGAGGACCTGGTCGCAGAGCTCCAGCGGTCGTGATGGCGCGAGGGGGGGCCGGTCTCGGAGCGCTTCTAGAAGTAGAAGAGATCCCCGCGCAGGGTCACGTCCAGCGTCATGAAGTTCACGTCGGCGCCGTTCGCGAGCACGCCCCGCATTTCGAGGTCGAGCCTCGTCCGGCCCTCGTCGAAGACGTTGAACCCGAGGCCGAGCTGGGCGACGAGCGGGGTCTGCGTGGAGGAGCTCTCGACGCCGTTGAATTCGAAGCTCTGCACGATGATCGCGACGCCGAGCGCGAAGCGCGGCCGGAAACGCCAGAGATCGCTGGTGATGCCCGGCGAAATGATCCAGGTGCGGAGCTTCTGCTCGAGCGTCCCTCCGACGCCCCATTCGCCGTCGGGTAACACCGCCTGGCCGCGGGCGAGGCTCGCGTAGCCGACGGAGATGAACGGGTCGATGAAGTACCAGGAGCGGTACGCGAACCCGAGCTCGCCGATCAGCCCGACACGGCCGAACGACGCCTGGTACCCGGCGGTCGCCGGGTCGCCGAACAGGATAGTCGGACCAAAACTGCCGAACACCTCGAGCGACGACGCCTCGGGGGCCTTCGAGAGCTCCTTCTTCTGGGACTCGGGCTGGTCGACCGACACCGCGCCCGCCAAGCCGCTGACCGCGCACGCGGTCGCGACGACGAGACCTTGGATGAAGCGCAGGTGCGTCATGGCATCGGCATCGGTCGGACCGGCGGTACCGTGCCGATCATCTGGTAGCGATAGAAGAGGAGCGCGGCGCGCGCCGTGATGATGCCGTCCGGTTTACCGGTAGTCAGGAATTCATCGATGAATTCCGACTGATTGATGGTCCAGAAGATGGTTCCCGCGCCGGCGTCTCGCACCTTCTGTACGTTCTCGGGTTGCGGCCCATTCGTCCACGTCGGCCCCCACGCCCGGCAGCCCTCGGCGATCACGGTCTCGGGATCCTGCTCGGCCAGGCAGGGCGGGATCGGGAGCCCCTCCTTGGTGAGTTGCGCCTTGGCTTCGTGCCACGCCGTGAGCACCTCGTCGGTCGTGATCGCGATCAGCGCGCCGAAGGTGCGATCATCGCTCGGATCGGAGTTCGTGTTGCGGGCCTCGAGGTCCGCCATCAGCTTCACGACCAGACGCGACGTCGGTAGGACGGCGCCGGGAACCTTCATGTCGAGGTAAACGCCCTCGAGCTCGGTCTCGTTGACCATCATGTCGAGCGTCTGCTGCACGGTCGGGATCAGCTCGCCGTAGCGAAGCTCGCAGCTACCCATCAGCTCGGCGAGCGAGAGATCCGCTACCTGGCCGTTGCAGAAGGTACCGCGGACCAGTGTGCGCGAAAGCCCCGGGTCGTGGAACAAGATCGGGATGCCGTCGCGCGTGATGCGCACGTCGAGCTCGGCGGCGTTCGAGCCGACGCGCTCGGCCAGGCGGATCGACTCCAGGCTGTTCGGCGCGGTGCCGCAATGATCGGTGTTCTCGCAGGCGCCATGGTGGGCGACATTGAAGAAGCGCCCGCGCCACGCCTTGAGCTGCTTCGACCAACGGAGCTCCAGCGGCAAACGTGGGAATTCATTGTTGTTTCCGTAGTGACCGTCGAGCTCGAAGCTGGTGTCCGGATCGGGCGTCTCGCCGTCGCAAAGCGCGTCCGCGAATTCCGGCGGTCCGACGAAGAGACGGACGAGCCCGGCATCGAGCAGCGTCGGGTACTGCCAGTAGCCCTCGACGACAACCCGCCGATCGGGCAGGCACGCGGCACCGAGGACCGAGAACCCCGCGTTCTTCTCGGACAGAACGGACACGGTGCCAGGACTGGTGCGGACCGCCACCTGTCCACCGAACAGCGCGGCGTCCTTGGTCACCGAATAGAGGCCCTCGAACATCATGAGCTGATCGCGGCTCAAAGGCTGACCGGTCCGGAGCAGACCGCCGTCCGGAAACATCGGAATCGTGAGCTCGTCGGATTGCTCGCAATGCAGGAGCGAGGCCGCAGCGATGAACAGGAGCGCGTGCTTAGAATTCATAACCTGCCACCACGCGCGGGTAGGTGAAGAGCGCCGGCGAGTCGGGGAACAAGAGCCAAAGCGCGTAGTACGCGCGCGCCGTCACCGCTCCGATGCCGAAGTACCAGACCGAATTCGAGCGCGTCGTGTTCTCGACGTACAGCATCTCGCTGTGTCCGGCGAAGGCGTTCGAATTGTCGAGCCCGGCCCAGGTGTCACCGACGCGCGCGCGCTCCGGACCCATCAGCAAGAGCGAGCCGCGTAGCGAGAACGCGATGGTGTCGAAGTCGTAGCCGATCGTGATTTCGGGCCGGTATTCGGGAGCGATCTGCGCGGCGTTGAAGCCGAACTGCCCGAGACGCCCGTAGTAGACACCGAAGCTCATCGCTCCTTCGAGCGACCAGTCACCGGCGCGCCACGCATACGCAGCGCCGAGCAGGATCTCGTTCACGACGAACATCGTGTTGATGTGCCCCTTGAGCGAAAAACCGCTACCGAGCCCGTAGCGCGCATCGAGCGAGAGCTGGGGCACCCGCATGTTGAACCCGTACATCACCGCCGGATCGATGGCGTCGTAGAAGGCGCCGACGGCGAAGCGGAACCCGTGGAGCTCCGGCATCGACGGGTAGAAGGTGAACCCGCGATGGGTCGCCTGGTGCTCGACGCGTGAGGTGGCGGGTGCGGCGGGCGCTTCGTCCGGCCCGCTCGGGCTCGCCGCTGCCGTCGTCGTGACGACTGGAGCCGACGCCGCGTGAGCAACGGCCGGTAGCGCGCCCGCCGCAAGAGCGACGAGAACGCTGGAGCCGTGCCGGAAGAGCACCGAGCTTTGCCTCAGGGGGACAGAATGCCGAGCTGAAGCGTGATGCTTTGGACGTCCTTCACCACATTCAGGAACTCGGTCGAGGGCATCATCGACCAGCGCCCGCCGAGGAAGAGGAGCGGAGCATTCGGGGCGAACGCGAACGCCGACCCGAGCTCGAGGCCGAACACGACCGACTCCTGCGTGTCGTAGAGCGTGATGTCGGTGAACGAGGATTGGAAGGTGGCCCAGCCGAACCCGACGTTCGCGCCCGCGTAGGGCAGGAACATGCCGTCCTGGAGGAAGAAGTAGTGGGCGCCGGCCCGAAGCGCGCCGGCCTGCACGGTGTTGTACGTCGTCGCCGTGATGGCGCCGTTGGTGATCTGATGAGTGGCGCGCGGCCGGCTGTCGACGAAAGTCTGCCAGTCGATGCTGCCGCCGATCGTGAGTTGCGGGAGGATGAAGTAGCTGACCTGGAGCTCGATGCCGAGGCCGGTCGCCTTGCTCGTGAAGTCGTGCAGGCTGCCGATGGGGAACGCGAGGTTCCAGGCGATGCCGCCCATCACGTCGCCCTGGCGCCCGCGACGGTCGTGCTCGGGATCGGACGGCGGCGGCGGCGGCGGCGCGTCGTAGACGATGGGTTCTTGCGGCGGCGGGGGCTCCACGAGCGGAGAAGCCGCCATCGGCGCGGGCGCGGGTGCCGGGGCAGCGGCGGGCGCGGGTGCGGGAGCAGCGGCGGGTGCGGGCGCCGGAGCAGCCGCGGGTGCGGGTGCCGGTGCAGCGGCAGGCGCCGGGGCGGCCGCGGGTGCGGGTGCGGCGGCGGGAGCCGGCGCCGGCTTGGGCGGAGCTCCTTGTGCCAGAGCGGTGCCGGCGATGCTCGACACGAGAGCGATCAGGGGAAGTCCGTTCCTCATACTTTCTCCGAAACGCTTTAGCGGGAGGTCTTGACGTAGGGAGACTGGGTGAAGGCCTGGTTGATGCCGTCAACCGCCTCACGAGACGTGAGCTCGACACCGTAGACGCCCGAGAACCAAATGCCGGGGTGGTTGTTGAGGGAACTGTTGCCACCACCACCCTCGCCGCCGGCGCCACCGCCACCGCCTGGATTGGCGCGCGCCTCGGTGAGGTCGACGATGACGGTGACGAGCAGGCCCGAGCGCCAGGCCGTGCCGTCGCAAGTGCCGTAGTACGGGTAATAACCCCAGCCCGGGTAACCCCAGTAGTAGTAGTCCCACCACGAGTAGCACCACACCGACGTCGTCACGAAATCGAGATAGAGCATCTCGACGGCGAGCTCGGCGTCGGCGGGCGAGTCAACGGAAGTGTAACCGCGAGCGTCGAGATTGTTCGCCGTCGCGTCGAGAAGGACGTCGGCGACACTTTCCTCGAGCGGCTCGAGCTCGCCTTCGTCGTTCAGGGTGCGGATGACGCCCCGCAGGTGGTACGTCTCGAATTCGCCGAAATCGACCTTGGGACCGTGCTTGGTGATCACGGCCGTCTCCTGCAGGCGCTCCTCCGTCGTGGGAGGGGCCGCGCAGCCGATGGCGACCCACGAGAAAATAGGAATTACACACCCAATCAAGGCCCGGCGCATGGCGGCCCCTGTGTAGCGACGCCGGGTGCCCGTGTCAATCGCCTCAAGGTCGTCAAAATCGACGGAACGCCTGGTTTTTTTGGGCGTTGACGCACAGAGGACCTGAGCCTAGAGATTCGCCATGAAATTGAGGCGAAGGGCAACCGGTACTGTGACGGCCAGTGTCGCGCTGATGCTCGTCGCTTTGTCGACACCTGTTGCCGGACAAACCGCGCCGCCAGCGGCACCGCCACCAGCGGCAGCGCCAGCGGCACCGCCACCAGCGGCACCCGCTCCGGCGCCGGCTGCCCCCGCCGCAACACCTGCACCTGCAGCCCCGACCGCACCGGCACCTGGCGCGCCGCCACCCGCCGACCCTGCGGCTCCGCCACCAGCTGATCCGGCCGCGCCGCCACCGGCCGAGCCCGCGCCGATGGCCGCCTCACCTCTCTATGCCGGTGATGCGCAAACGCAGAACAACGTGGAGTTCACGCCGCCACCGCCACCTCCCGAGCCGCCGCCGGAGGAAGACCGCACGCGCAGCGCCTTCTCGCGCGGAACCATTCGCCTGAGCGTGCTCATCGGCTCGGGCTCGAGCATCACCGACAACTACCTGATCCTCGGTGCCGGGGTCGGCTACTTCGTGCTCGACGGCCTCGGCGTCGGGCTCGACTACGAGGCCTGGATCTTCGGTAGCCCGGTCATGCACCGGGTGAGTCCAGAGGTGAAGTACGTGCTGCATTTCGTGCCGATCATCAAACCGTATCTCGGCGCGTTCTACCGGCACACGTTCGTCACCGACGGCTACGATGACTACGAACACGTCGGCGGGCGCGGCGGCCTCTTCTACGCCCCGCCGCGCAGCCGAGTCTACGTGGGCGGCGGCGCCGTGTACGAACACCTGCTCGATTGCACCGACTCCGCCTTCATCGACTGCGACGAAGTCTATCCGGAAATCCTGATCGGCATTTCGATCTGATACGTCACGCCCACCGTTCGCTCGCCGCGCGTCAGAAGGCCTCGCCGAGGCCGAAGTGGAACGCCAACGGGGCGCCGAGGATGGTGTCCGGATTGCCTTCCTTCGTCGGCAGCTGCTTCTCGCCGACCGATTGCATGTACGGGACGCGGAGCCCGACATCGAGACGAACCGCGCCAACCGGTGTCCGGAGGCGAAAGCCGCTCCCAGTGGAGAGGTGCGGGTAGTCGGCCCGAAACGTCACCCGCTCCCGCGTGACGTCGCTTGCATCGACGAAGAAAACGAGCCCCGCCAGATCGGATAGCAGGATGCGAAGCTCGAGCGATTGTTCCCACAGCGTGAGACCACCGAGCGGGTGGATGCAGCGCTCGGGCGGATCGGGGACCGCGCAGTTGACGTTCGAGGGCACCAAGAAGCCGAGCGCCCCGTGCGGCCCGACCTCCCGCAAGTTGTAACCCCGGTTCGAGGTCGCTCCGCCGGAGTAGAACCCGCGGAACAACAGCAGCTGCTGGTCGCGTACGACGACCGGATTGTCCGCCGGTGTCGTCGACGCGAGCGTCAGTGAATCGCCGTAGCAGCCACGGGTTTTCCCGTCCGCACACAGGTTCGGCAAGAGAAAGCCGAACTGCGTCCGCGACGCGATCGAGACCCTACGGCTGATCTTCGCGTACAAACGGAGCTCCGGCTCGAGCCGGACGTCCTGTGCGTCACCGAAGAAGCTGCCCGCAACCTGAAGCCCCAAGCGGACGAAGGCACCGGAGCGGGGCTCGATCGGATCGTCACGAAAATCGGCCTCGCCCACGATCTCGGGAAAGAAGATCAGGACGCGGTCGAGCCCTTCCGGCTTTTGGCCGAGATACATGTACGGGAAGCTCGCCTGCGCGTTGTAGCTCGGTCGAACGGTCAGCGCTTCGGTCGCGATCTGGCGCTCCGCACCGACGGAACCACCGACCTCGAAAAAACCGATGATGTTATCGCCGGGGTTGAACTCGGAATAGAGCACCGGCTGGGCGTTGACGTTGCTCTGAATGAAACCCGTCGTGAGTGCGTCGATGATCGCCGGCTGCTCCAGGCGAACGCTGGAGAGGACGCTCGGCAGGGCCTTCAGCGGCACGTCGGGGTTCGCGAGCGGGTAGAAGGTGACGCCCGGCGTGGCGTCGACGGTGAACTTCCGCAGATTGCCGAAAAAATTCCGGCTCTCCCAGCCGAGGCGGAGACCTGCCATCGCCCGCACCGAATCCTGCTCGATCACGGCGCCGAAGTGGACGGAATGGGTCGCGCCGGGCTCCAGCTTGACGCGCAAGGGAACGGCTCCGCTCGCCGGATTGCCGAGATCCGGCTCGATGCTCACGGTGGAGAACACGCCGAGCTCGAAGAGCCGTTTTCGCGCCGCGTCGAGTTGCCGCTTGGAATAGGGCTCGCCTTTCTGGAGCCCGAGCGTGTCGCGCACGACCCCTTCGTCGAACTCACCGAGTCCTTCCAGTCGAACGTCGCCGTAGACCGCCTGCCGGCCCGGCGTGACCGCGTACCGCACGCGCGCCGTCCTTCTCATGACGGACACCTCGGCGGTCTCGACGACCTTGGCGAACGCGAAGCCCGCGTCGGCGAGCGCGTGTTCGACGGCGCGAGCATCGTCGTGCAGGTGCGCCTCGACGAGCCGCTCTCCTTTTCGGAGCCGCACCACCCGCGTGACCTCTTTTTGGAGGTCCTGCGACACGGTCGCGATCCCGACGAGCTCGAGCTTCGAGACGAGCACGGGCGTTCCGGGCGAGACATCGACCTCGACGCGCACCTTCTGCTTTCCCACGCGGACGACGCGGGCTGCTCGAATCGACGCCTCGTAGTAGCCGTGGGCGCGATAGAAGCGCTGGATGCGCACCAGGTCCTTGGTCAGCACGTCGGCGTCGAACACCGCGTCTTCGCGGGTCGCGAGTCCCGCTTCCAGCGCTTTCTCCTCCGCCACTTCACCGCCGGTGATGTCGACCGCCGAGACCACGTCCTGTTTCAACGGTGCCGACCCGCACGCGACGGAGGCGAGTGCCACAAGAGCGAGAACGATCGTCCGGACGGTCTTCAGCACGTGACGACGATGCTCTGAAACACGACCGGGGCCGAGCTTGTGGGGGGTGGAGTGGCATGTCAAGCTCGCCGAAACTCATGCGCGGGCGGTTCTGGAGCAGCGCGACGTGGAGCCGCGTCGGACCGGTGGCGTGGCGCGCGTTCACCGTTGCGCTGCTCGCTCTGGTGTTCGTGCTCGCGAGCGCCGTCGGCGTCGTGCTGCAACTCGGGACCGCGCCAGGCAGGCGTTTCATCGCGGAAACGGTGAGCGGTCTGGTCAGCGCCGAGCTGGTTTCGGATCTCCGCATCGAGCGCATCGACGTCCTCTCGCCGTCGCATCTCGTCGTCTCGCGCGCCGTCCTCGTCGATCGTCTCGGAAAACCCTTGTTCGTGCTCGAGGGAGTCGACGCGCGCTTCAACCTCGCGGCCGTCGTCGGAGGCGTCACCGGAGACGACATCCGGGTCGCCGTGCCGGAGATTGCGGTCGAGCGATTGTCGTTCCATCTCACTCGCGACCCCGAGAAGGGCGGGTTCACGGTCGAGACCGCGTTCAACACCATGCCGGACCCGAAGCCGCCCGGCCCGTCGACGCCGGTATTCGTCAACCTGCCGCACATCACGGTCCGGTCGGCCTCCGTCACGACGGATCAACCCGGGATTGAGAAGATGAAAGCGAACCTCACCGGGCTCGCTGCCGGGCTCGACATCTCGCCGGCCGGCGTCGTGGTCTCGATGAAAAGCGGTGACCTCAAGGTGGCGGGCTTGCTCCCTCGGGACGTGGCGGGCCGTCTCGACTCGGTGCTCCGCCTTCCGGGAAAGACCCAGGCGAGCCTCGACGCCCGCGCCGGGAACGCGCCGATCACGGCCTCGTTCGCGATGAGCGACCAAGGGCTCGACCTCGGCGCAAAGTCGACCGAGCTGACGCCGAAGGCGATGCGCGAGCTGATCCCGGCTTGGCCGCTCGCCATGCCGCTCGAGGCCAGCGCGCGCGCGACGGGCCCGCCCGGGTCGATGACAGCGGACCTCGCCGCTCGGATCGGCAAGGGCCGCGTCACGGGCACGGGTTCCCTCGCGCTCGCGCCCGAGGTCGCGACCAAGCTCGCGATCAAGGCGGAGGACATCGACCTCCGGGCGTTCGATCCTGCGGCACCCGAAACCGCCCTCGATCTCGACGCCACGTTGTCGCTCTCGCTCGAAGGTGGGCTGAAGCTCGAAACGAAGGGGACGCTGAAGGAAGGCGAGATCCTCGGCTACCGCGTGCCACCGATCGCGCTCAGCGCCACATACACCCAGGCGAAGTTCACCGGCAGCGCGACGGTCCTCGACCCAAGCCTCAAGACGGAGGTCGACGTCGTCATCTCTCCCGACGGAAAGATCGAGTTCTCGTCGAAGTCGCCGGACCTCGATCTGACCGCGCTCGCTCGCTACGGCATCAAGGCCAGGGGTAGAGCCGCGGTTCACGCCGGCGGTGTTCTCGAGCGGGGTCGCTTGACGGCGACGCTCGATGCCTCGCTCCGCGGTCCGGCCGTGAGCGGTGCCGGCGCGGGAAACGCCGTCGTGCGCGGTCGGATCGAGGGTCCGATCGCGAAACCCGCCGAGATGGCGATCGAAGCCGACGCTACCGTCGACGCCCTCGCCGCGGCCGGCATGACCTTCGACCGCGTCCACGCGACGACCAAAGGCTCGGGCACCCAGCAGTCCGTCTCGATCGAGGTGTCACGCAAACCCGACCTGACGGCCGAGGCGTCGGCGAGCGTCGCCCTCGGCGGCACGCCGATCCTGACCGACGTGCGCGTCGAGTCGCAGGGGCAAGGCGCCTCGCTGTTGGTCACGGCCGGGCGCATCGTCCCCGCGCCCGGCGCTCTGACGGTCAGCGATGTCTCGCTACGTGCCGGCGAGGGCACGCTCGCGGGATCGCTAAGCCTCGCCACGAAGCGAAGAATGGTCGACCTGACGATCGAAGACTTGGAGATCGCCACGGTGCTCGCCGCGCTCGGCATCCATGCAGAGGGAGCTCGCGGTCGCGTCGACGGTCGCTTGAAGCTCGAGGAAATCGGCAGCGAGCGAACGGGCAACGTTGCCCTGACATTGTCCGACGGCGCTTTCTCGCCGATCGAAGGCGTGTCGCTCGAGCTCGGCGCCGAGTTCGAACGCTCCGACATCGAGACCAGGGCCCGCTTCGAGGTTGCCGGGCTCGGCCAGGGCACGCTGGAGGGCCAGACCCTGCTCCGAAGCTCCGTGTTTGCTCCCCGGGCGGTCGAAAAGCTGACCGGCACCGCAACCCTCGCCGTCACCGACGTCGCCCTCGACGAAGTGAGCGACCAGTTCCTCCGCGACGCCGGCATCGGACTTCGGGGACGCGCGACGGCCGAGATCCGCGCGACGCGCGAGGATCCTGGAGGCCTCCCGGAACTCGCCGTCGAGTTTTCGACCAAAAAGATGGAGGTATCGCCCGCAGGCGCGGCCGCCGGCTTTCGCCTCGACGTTGCCGGCAAAGGCGTGCTCCTCGCTGCGGACGGCAGCCGTTTGACGGTCGAGGTGATCGATGGCGAGGGGCCCTGGATCGCAGCGTCGGTCAAGCACTCGCTCGGCGCCGAGGGCTGGGCCCGCGCACTCGACGGGGATCTTGTCGCCGCGATCCTCGCCGCCCCACAAAGCACCAAAATCACGGCCTTTCGCCGGCCGCTTCGCCTGTTCGGCGCCGGGGAAAAGAGCGCGCTCGACGGGATGATCTCGGGCGGCGTCGAGGCGACCGGCACCTTCGGCCACCCCGAAATCGAAGCGAAGGCTTCGTTCTCGCGCTCGAAAGAGGTGGCGCGCGGTTTGGCGACGCAGCTCGACGCCGAGCTCCGCTACTCGGCGCGGACGGAAACGTACGATGTCGAGGCGCACACGGTCGGAGAGGGTGACCGCATCGAAATCGAGAGCAAGGGCCGCTTCAGCTGGCTCGAACGCGGCCTGGGCAAGGACTGGTCGGCACGAGGCAGCGCCACCGTGGCCCGGCTCCGACTCGCACCGCTCGGAAAGCTCATCGAAGTCCCGCTCGACGGCGAGACCCGACTCAAGGCAACGTTCGACGTCGCGCCTGATCGCCTGATCGTCGACGGAGAGCTCGGGCTCGATCGAGTCAAGGTCGAGGAGCACACCGTCGGCAGCGGAACCGGACGGTTCAAGGTCGCGGGCGGCAAGGCATCGGCGGCGCTCACCATCGAACACCAGGAATCGACGCTCGACTTCCTCGCCGAGGCCGGCGTCGCGACCCAGGGCGGGTTCGAACTCGATCCGAAGCGCGGGGGAACGCTGCAACTGACGGCGCGCGACTTCAAACTTTCGGCGCTCCGGCCGTTCGTGCGCGCCGTAGCCACCCAGGTGGGCGGCACGCTGAACGGCCGCGCTGAAGTGAGCTTCGGCCCGAGCGACCGCGGCGGCCGCCGCGCGACCAAGCTCCGCGCGAACGCAACGATCACGGACGGCTCGGTGCGGATGGTCGCGGGTGGCGGCTTGATCCAGCGCGTCCAGGTGCAGGCCCTGGCCGAAGGCGACGACCCGCTGACGGTGAAGTTCAGCGGGGCGGCCCGCGCCCGGGAGCCGAACGTGAACGGTACGTTGAAGCTACGCCTCGACGGTCCGCGGCTGAAGCAGCTCGATGCCGAGGTCGAGACGGAGTCTTTCCCCTTGGTCGTGGACGGCGTGGTGGTGGGCCACGCAACGACCGGCAAGAAAGCGCCGATCAAGGTCGGCATCACCAGCAAGGAGGAAGCCCAGACCGTGGACGTCGTGATCCCTGCGATCGAAGTCGTCTTGCCCGAAGACGAGGACAAGACCCTGATCGCGCTCGACGACGATCCGAGCATCACGGTCACGGAAGCCGCCTTGGATCCGGAAGCCGACGCGAAGGAAGAGGTGAAAGAGCCGAGCAAGACCACGCTCAAGGTGCGTCTCGGCAAGCGCGTGCTCGTCAAGCGCGGCGGTCTCAACGTTCCGTTCGGCGGCGCGCTCACGATGGCACCCGACGGGCGGCTGACCGGGAGCATCGTGCTCCCCCCAGGCGGCGTCGTGCCCGCCCTCGGTCAGATTTTCCGCATCCGCCGCGGCGTCGTGGCCTTCAAGAACCAGGACGTGAACCAGGGCACCCTCGCCATCGAGGCAACGACGCGCGCTGCGGACGGCACGACGGTCGATCTCGCCGTCTCCGGCACCATCGGCGAACCGGTGATCTCGTTCCAGAGCGATCCCCCGCGCAGTGAAGACGAGATCGTCGCCCTCTTGCTCGGCATTCAACCCGACGACACCACGAACGACGGGACGAACGTCGGCCGCACCGCGATGGCCGTCGCCATGAACCAGATGCTCGCCGGCTCACGCCTGAGCGGCCTGAATTTCGGCGCCGGCGAAACGCGCGAAGGCGAGGAAGTGACTACCGTCTCGATGCGCGTGAACCAAACGGTGTGGATCGAAGGCCGCACCGTCCAAGGCAGCCAGACCAGCGTCAACCAAGAGGACCGCGTGAGCGGTGTCGTTGACTGGCGCTTCGCCCCGAGCTGGAGTCTACGAACCCAGCTCGGCGACATCACGGGCGTGGAGCTCCGCTGGTCGCACCGGTACTAGAGCAGATCTCGTCATTGGCTTCGCCAATTCCGAGGCGTGGCTCTAGCTTCGTTTCGCGAGCCCGATGTCAGGGCTTCCAGGTGCACTCGGCAGAGAGGTCGACGCGTTTGGTCTCGACGTCGCCGGCGAGAAGCTGGCTGTGATTGTAATAGGCGGGAACGTTGAACGGGTATTCCTTCTCGGTCACGTCGTCGAAGAAGGTGCAGTTCACGGCGTAGCTGCAGGTGTTGTTGAGGTGCAGCCAGACGTCGTAGGCGGTCGTCTTCGAGCGCACCTCGCCGCGGTACTGGAAGCACATCGGCGGCGATCCCTTCTTCATGCCGCCACCGATGTCGGTGGCCACGTTTTGCGTGTGGGATTTGCAGGCGAGCGGCGCCAGTAACAGCGGGCACCAGGCGACAAATAGGAGTGGACGTCGGAGGAGGGCTCTGGCTGACTCGCGGGCGATGGAAAAAGGTAAGGACATCGGGGTTTCTCGGAAAACGAAAGTATACTGGAGCGCCGCTGGAGGCGCACGGATCGCCCTTGCCGTGCTGCTGACGATCGCGATCGGCTTCGCCGCCGCGAACGCTCGTGCTCAGGCGTCGGTCGCCGCGCCGGCCGCCACCGTCGCACCGGCCGCGCAGCCTGCGCCACCGGCGCAACCGCCGGCCGTACCAACCGCACCCGCGAGTGCCGTCGACCCGGACCGCCAGTGGTTGAAGACGGTGTACGAGCGGGTCGCCGATTCCGTCGTGCTGATCGAGACGGAGACCGGCGCAGGAAGCGGCTTTTTCTTCCACAGCACGCGTCACATTGCGACGGCGCTCCACGTCGTCGACGACGCCGAGACCATCCTCGTCAATACGCACGACGGCCGGCGTTTTCCCGGGCAAGTCGTGGCTTACTCGCGGGACCACGACGTCGCGCTGGTCGAGCTCAGCGCGGCGGTGCCGGGCGCGCGCATTCTCCCCGCCTACAACGGCGCGGTCGACATCGGCGAAACCGTGGCGGTGATCGGTCATCCGTTCACCGGGCTCGAACAGTCGCTGCCGCGGCTGCGCGGGCTCTTGAACTGGAGCCTCTCACAGGGCGTCGTCAGCGCGGTCGCGGGCTCGTGGGTGCAGACCGACGCCGCGATCAACCCGGGGAACTCCGGCGGTCCGGTGTTGAACAAGCGCGGTGAAGTGCTCGGTGTGGTGAGCGCGAAGCTCAGCGACGCGCAGGGCATCGGCATGATCGCCCGCGTCAAGCGCGTGGAGGATCTCATCCCGTTGATCGGCTCCCAGCCGCCGCCGCGGCAGCTCGTCGCCTTCGACGGTGTCGAGCTCGGGTACGTCATGAACTGGAAAGACCAGGACGACATGATCGACGGCATCGCGCTCGGTTCGGGCATCCGTGTCGCGAAGCGGACCGCGATCCAGTTTCGCCTCAGCTTCCTTGGCGGCGAGATCGAACCTTCGGCGCCGACCGTCGTCGCCACCCACCTAGCGCGCTTTTCTACCGAGCTCACGTTCGGCTACGTGCTCGGCCTCGGTCCCCTCGAGCTTTCGCCGAACTTGGGTGCTGCCTTGTTCTACGACCGCCGGCACGACTCCCAGCTTCGCATCGACGCGCCGCTCGCGTGCCCCAATCCGCCCTGCTTCGTCGAGGGGCGCGTCGTGCGCACCTTCGAGGGCGACGTGCGCTTCCTGCCGCTGCTCGGCGTTACCGCCGATCTCGGCATCCTGCGCGCCGCCTACGCGTACGAATTCGACGTCGGCGACCCCGACGATTCCCAGCACCGAGCGATCTTCGCGCTCGTCTTCTGACCCACCCGCGGAGCGGGTGAGGGGGAGCACCGGCGTTCCTGCCGGTGCGGGGGCGGGAACGCCAACGACGAGAGATGCTCTAGCGCTGGCTGCGGCCGACGCCGACGAGCCCGATCGAGATACTGACCAGCGCGGCGATGATCACGAGCCACATCCCCAGTCCGGTGGTCGTCAGCACGAAGCGAACCAGCAAGATAAAACCAGCCAAGAGGAGCAGGCCCGACCCGCCCACCGCCAGCCAGCGTGTGAACCGATGCCCGTTCGCCGCTCCGGCGGCGAGCAGAATGCCGAGCAAGGGTACCGCGATCAGCAGAAACCGATTCGTTCCCGCCAGCATCCCCACCATTTCGCCACCCGCAAAGACGAGCCCGAGGCCGCTGAACGAAAGCAGCGCCCCGGCGCTGAACCAGGGCAAGACGAACCCGACGAGAATCAACGCGCCACACGCGCCGAACAAGATGCGCTCGATCATGCGCAGGCGATCGCTCGGCGGCTCGCTCGCCTTGGCTTTCTCGACGGCTTCCGACCCCTGGACCGCTACCTCTTCGGACATCGGCGCGGATGCTATCACGCCTAGAGCATATCTCGTAATTGGCTTCGCCAATTACGAGGCGTGGCTCCGCCACGCGCGCTGCTTCGCAGCGCGGCTCTAGCTCTGTCCTCGGGGGCATCCCGCCCCCGGGGAAAATGGCTGCGCCATTTTCCCTCCCCCTCACCCGCTTCGCGGGTGCCTAGAGCTCCTCACCGTTCGACGAATGACGAGACGCGCTCTAGGTCTTCTGCTGCGACGCGGGGACCGTGGGAAGAGGGCTGATGTCGGCCCGGAACCGCGTGAACGCGCCCGGACAGCGGCTCTGAACGAAGGCGATGAGCTTTTCGCGAACCTCTCCGCGAAGGTCGCCGGCCTTCCGGGCGTCCGTGCTCATCGACGCCTTCACCAGCATGCCGCGCTCGCTGGTCGCGCTGACGGAGAGGTCCCAGTGCTGGCGGTCCCAGTGCGGCGAAGCTTCGAGGATCCGCTTGAGCTCCTCACGCAAAAGCCCGAGCGGCGCCGAGTAGTCGAGTTGAAGCTCGACGCCGGTGCGCACCTGGCTGGACGACCGTGACCAGTTCTGGAACGGCTTGTCGAGGAAGTAGTTGATGGGGACGACGATACAGCGGCCGTCCGCGAGCCGAACGACGACGAAGGTGAGGTTGATCTCCTCGACAACGCCCTGCTCCCCCTCGACGACGACGGTATCGTCGAGGCGGATCGGCTGCGCGATCGCAATCACGACGCCGGAAACGATGGCAGCAATCGTGCGTTGCGCGGCAAAGCCGATCGCGATGCCCGCCACGCCGGCGGAGGCGAGCATGCTGACGCCGAGCTCGCGCACCCCGGCGAACGACAGCAACACGAGGCCGACGGTGGTGAGCCCGATCAGGAAGCGCACCACGTTGCTGAGGCCGCGCACCTGGGTGTACTGGCTGCGAGCTCTCAGGCTGCCCGCGAGCTGCGCGCGATGGTGGACGATCTCCTCGAAGGCGCGGACGCCGCGGAAGAAGATCCAGGACACGGTTAGGACGATGCCCACCGACAGGGCGTGTTTGACGACCGCAGGATCCTTGCCCTGCGGGACGAGCGACGGCAGCGCCACGAACAGCGCATGGAGGGGAACGAGCAGGCGAACGGGGCCGGCCAGGTTTCGGACCAGGATGTCGTCGGCCGGCGTGATCGTGCGCTTGGCCCAGCGCGCGAGGAGCGCCATCAAGAGCCAACCGGCCCCCGCGCCGAGCACGCCCACGATCGCGACGCCGATCAGCGAGCCGAGTATCGTACGAAAGAATTCCGGGTCGAACAGCGCGGACACGGTGCTCAATCGTACAGGTCGAAGCGATAGGCGGCGGAGAAATCGACGACCGGCCACGCCTTGGCCGAAGCGAGCCCGAGCACCGGCAAGTAGAAGACGCCGTAGCCGAGCCCGCCGCTGATCTCCCAGTTCTTGAAGACGAACGACACGCCCGGCACGATCGTGACGTAGCGCTGGTCCGTGCCTTCGCCGGAAAGCTCGGCGTCGACGCTGACCGCGTCGCTCTCGCCGGTGGCATCCGCGCTGACCGGGCTTTGATAGATGAGGACGCGCGTGAGCAGCGAGAGCGCGAACGTCCGCGTCAAGCGCCACTCGCCGAACGCACGGGCGCTGTAGGTGTGCGCGGAAGACGCTCCCTGCATGCTGGTCGTTTCCTCGCCCGCCTCGCCGGTCGCTTGCAGGTGGGCCCAGTCGACCCCCAGGCTCACGGTGAAGCGCTCGTCGATGAAGTACGACGCGCTGGCGTCGGCGGTGAGCGAGATCGCGCTCCCGGTGGCACTCCCGTCCGAGAGCTCGGTGACGGCCGCAGCCGGCAGATACGCGGCGCCGAAGCGCAGCGCCACGGTGACCGGGTCGAACCACGGCGTCCGAGCCTTGACGTACCCGCTCGGCACCGGCGCTTTGAGCACCGGGAAGAGGAGCCAGGGCGGGAGGTACGTCCCCACCATCACTTCATCGATGATCCCGTGCTCGATCTTCGGCAGGCCGGCCGCGAGGACGCCTTTCGGCCTGGTGTAGGCCGCGTAGTCCGTCCGCGGATGGTCGAGCTGCTGCGCGAAGGCCGGTGTCGTGAACGCGAGGAAGCCGACCGCCGCGAGCGTCAGAGAAGCCCGCATGGTTCGCCCTCTTGGCAACCCCAGAGTCGTTCCCTATCACGAAGACGAACGGTTCCCTCGACCAATTCCATGACGACGGTTTGTCCGTCTTCTGGGCGCTCGTACAGGTACTCGAAGCTGTCCTTCGTCCAGCGCGCGCTCAGGTTTTCGAACACGATGCCGGCAATATCGAGGGTGCCGTCCATCCGCATCAGGAGCCTTCCCGAGAAAGGAATGCCGACCCCGATGTCTCCGCCCAGATCGAAGGCAAAATCTCCATCGACCGCCACGCGAATGGGGACACTCAGGAGGTCGCCACGGACGATGCAGTTCGTGGCCCTGCCGCCGATACTGCGTTTGACGCGACTCTTCTCGATAGCGACCGTCAGCGATATCGAACCGTTCGTCGCCGGATCGAACATCGGCATGTCGAGATCGCCGGGGCAGCGCAGCGTGACGTGGACTCCGCCCTGGATATCGATCGAGCCTTCGTCGGAGTCCGCTTTGGCCGATTCGCCCGCGGGCTGGACGCCGTCCGCCGCGTAGCCGGCAGCTCGAAAAGCAGCCGCGAGCTCGCGCAGGGTCGGGTTCTGCTGGATGGTCTGGTTCGCGTCGTCCGTGTCGAGCAGCGCCGTGGGCGCGTCGTAGTCGTGCCGGAGCGCGCTGAGGTCGGGTGTGGCCGGAATCGCGGCCCTGTCACCGCAACCGACCAAGAGAAGCAATCCGATGCCACGCACCAAAATGTTCGAAAAAGTCACGCTCGGACCCTAGCACGGCGATCGAGAACGGCGGTCCGCGGCCGAGCGGGCGAACGCGTGACGACCGCCTGACGGGCACGATGTTGCGCAGCCGAAACTCCCCGGATCCGGGCGTGGTAAACTAACGGTTTCATGCGCGCCGCCGTTGCCTTCGCGCTGCTCGTCGCCGGCTGCTCGAACGATGCGAGCGTGGGCCCGCCGTCCGGCTCGTCCGCAGGCAGCGGCGCGCTCGGGGGCACGGCCGGCAGCGGCGGAAAGGGCGGCACCGGCGGAAAGGGTGGTGGCGCAGGCACCGGCGGCGGCTCCGGTGGCGGCGGCGCTTCCGCGAGTGGCGGCGCCGCGACCGGCGGCAGTGGGGGGACCGGAGGCGGGTCGGGTGGTGGCGCAGGCACCGGCGGCGGCTCGGGCGGTGACTCCGGAAGCGGTGGCGGCGGCTCGGGCGGCGAAGGGGGTGAGTCGGGAACACCGGCCGGAACCTGCGAGGCGATCCCGCCGGCTCCGTCTGAAAATCCCGACCGCGTCGTCGGTGACGGAACCCCGGAAAGCTGCACCGCCGACGCGCTCCAGGCCGCCGCAACCCTGGGCGGCACCATCACCTTCGACTGCGGCACGAGCCCCGTCACCATCACGGTGATCTCGACCATCGTGTTCACCGAGGAAACGGTGCTCGACGGCGGCGGGCGCGTCACCCTGAGTGGGGGCGGCAGCGCGCGCATCCTCTACCTCGATTCCGCCTACGACCAGACCGAGCCGCGCCTCACCGTGCAAAACCTCTCGTTCAGCGACGGCAACAGTCCCGACGACGGCGACGACACGGCGGTCGGCGGTGGCGCCATCTACCGCGACGGCGGGAGCCTCACCGTCATCGCCTGCAACTTCTGGAACAACCGCGCGCCGGCCACCGGCCAGGATGTCGCGGGCGGCGCCATCTACGGCTTCGGCGGCGGCGAGACGGTGATTTCCGGCAGCGTCTTCACGCTGAATACGGCGAGTGACGGCGGCGCGATCGGTAGCCTGAACGGCGACCTGACGATCGTGAACTCGACCTTCATCGACAACGCGGCGACGGGCACCGACGGAAACCCCGGCAACGGCGGTTGCGGCGGCGCGATCTACATCGACGGCGGCGACGAGGTCACAGCGCTCTGCGGCGTCACGATCGACGAGAACACGGCTGGCGCCATCGCCGGCGGCGTGTTCCGCGTCTCGAACTCCGACGATGGCACGTTCACGATGGAGCGGAGCAGCGTTTCCGGCAATCGCGTCACGCCGACCGACGACGGCAACGCCGGCGGCATGTACCTCCAGGGCCTCGCCCTCACCATCACGGACAGCACGATCGCGAGGAACGAAGCCTTTTACAACGGCGGCCTCTGGATCTCGGGCCGGGAGGCGAACCTCACCAACGTGACGATCGCCGAGAACACCGCGTTCGGCAGCAACGGCGGCGGACTCTGGTTGAGCTACGAGCCGACCGGGACGATGCTCAACTGCACGGTGGCGAACAACCACTCCACCGCCGAAGGCATGATTGCCGGCGCCATCTTCGGCGCTGGCCTCGTGTTCAAGAACACGATCGTTTCGGGCAATACGGCCATGTACACGCCCGGCTGCGATGAGACGCACGAAAGCGCCGGGGGCAATCTGCAGTGGCCCGACGGCGCGCTCTGTACCAACTCACCAACGATCGAGGATCCGGAGCTCGGGCTGCTCGACCTGCACGGAGGGTCGACGGAGACGATGGTGCCGTCGGCGACGAGCCCAGCGCGCGGGCTCGGCACCGAATGCCCGCCGACGGATCAGCGCGGAGAGCCGCGCGGGGAGCCGTGCACGGCGGGCGCCGTGGAAGTGCCGTAGAGGAACCTTCCTCGAGGGCTGCATGTTCGACGGTGATGGTGGCTAGGGAATGCGCTCGACAAGCGGCGGCGGCGACAGGCGCTGAGCCTGGAAGGAACCGTAGTTCGGCGGGAAGGTGAGCTCCCAGACCACGTTCCCGGCACGGTTGACCTCGAAGATGCGCGTGGAGAGCGTGGCGGACCGGACGCCGGCCGTCACGATGACGTTGCCGTTCGCGATCCTCTCCACGCCGCCCCAGTAGGGCGAGTACCACTGCGTCTTGTACCAGTCGTCGACCGGGAAGTTGCCGGGGAATTCGAAAGTGAGCCTTGCCGTCTTCGCCGTCTGGTCGACCTCGTATTCGACGACCCGTGAGTGAAACATGGGATCAACACTCGGTTGCAGGCCCTGAGTGTACCCACCGTTGTCGTAAAAGAGCATCGTTCCGTCGTCTTGGATCTGCGGATCGTGAATGTCGCTGAACCGAGAATCCGGGGGGTCGAAGGTGAAGTCGCCCGCCCCGAGGCTCGTGGTGTCGAAGCCCCCACCCAGACGCCACAGGACGTCTCCGGACCCACGATCGATCTTGACGACACCCAGGAAGCGACAGCTCAGGTAGAGCGTCCCTTCCGCCTCGTCGAGGTGCATGGAGTTTCCGTGACAGAAATCCTCGCGGCCGCCGCTCAGGCTGAGGTGCTCAGAGAAGTTCCACGACCAAACCAGATCGAGACCGGGCGTAACTTCTTCGAGCCGCTGCTCATCGAGGTTCGAGCCGCCGCTGCTCAACACCTTGTCGATCTCGCGGTTCAAGAGATAGTTTCCGGCCGAAGTCTTGCCCACGTAGTGCGAGATCTCGTTGGCGGTCGTATGGGTCGGCCCCTCCCACACCACGTTCCCGGCGAGGTCGACCTCGCGCGGGGGCTCGTCGACGGCCGCGCCGATCAGCACCAAACCCGCGCTCAGCGTCGCGGGAATGTCGCCCCGCGTGTCCGGCGAAGGGCCGTGGATGAAGTACCAGACCGGGAGCCCCGCCTCGTCGTACATCACGATCATGCTGGGCTTGGTCTTGCTGCCCTCCTGAACATTGGTGAGCGTCCAACCGCTGACACTCGAGGAAGGATCGCCGGCGGTCAGCATGGGTGTCGGGATGTCCGCAGGCAGCGCACCCGTCGTGAACGTGCCCTCGGCGCTGCCCGTGGCCAGCGCAGTCGCGGAGACGGCCCTGAGTTCATATGCGGTCGCGGCATGCATCCCAATCACCAGCACCCGATGTTCGGTGACGAGGCTCGCGTCCCGAATGCGAAACTGATACGCGCCCTCACCGAACTCCACCTCGGAGTTCGCGGGCTCGGAAGTCGTCCAAGAGACGAAGCACGACAGAGTGAGGTTCGGGTTCTCCTCGATGCTGAGGTTGCTGACGGCGAGCGTTGCCGGGAGCTCGCCGCCGCTGCCGGCGGACGAAATTCCGGCGCTACCCGCGTTGCCCGCGTTCCCCGCGCTGCCCGCGCTGCCCGCCGGCCCGGCTCCGCCAAGACCGGACAACCCAGCCGAGCCGCCCGCCCCCGCCGTTACCTGACCTGCCGCACCGCCCCCGCCTTGGGGCGAGTTGGAAGCACCGCCCCCGCCAGCAGGAGATCCTCCGGTGCTGCCGCCGGCCGCCGGTCCGCTGCCAGAAGTGGGTGTGGCCGGTGTGCCCGGTAAGCCGCGCGGGGGCTCCCCACAAGCGGTCACGGCGAGCGCGCAAGTCACCCCGACGGGCACCCTCCAGCTCTTGCCCACACGAGACATTGGCGCGTCCTCTCGTCGGGAGCTTCTTTAGCTCGCGCGAGATGATCTCACCCACCTCGTGAGGGCGGAACAACGCAACTCTCCTTGCGGCTCATCTGGCAGATCTGCACCTGGCCGAGTGGTGCAACCGCTCGTGTTATGAGCGCCGCGTGGATGTGATTCGAGGGGTGCACATCGCGGTGCCGCCTCCGTCCAATGCATCGCTCCCGAGCAGAACCGCGAGAGTGAGCCGTGCACGGCGGGCACGGTGGACGTGCCCTCAGGCGATTCATCGAATCGCTGGAACAGGCGCGTTGCGAGGGGTCGATTTCGCTTTCGTTCCGGGGCTGCGTCTTGTACTGTACATAAGTTCAGCAGTACCGCCATGGACACTGAAAAATCCACTGAATCCATCGAGTACGATTCGCCTCCGATCGCCGAGCTGGAATTGGACGGCACCGTCTACCGGGTCGACGCGGGGTTCCGCGGCGCGATGGCCGTGTCGGGTCGCGCTACCGGCACCTGGGCGTGGTCGCTCCTCGCGGAGGGAAAATGGGACGGCGTTCGTTTCAAGGCCAAGGCCTTGGACCGAGCCATCGTCACCGAGCTCGAGCGAGCCCTCCGTACGGCGAGCGAGCACACGGACTAGCCAACCGCGGGCGTCGCTTGCGGCATCGAGGACACCGGACGACACTTCTCGCATGAGTCGGCGAGAGGCGACCTCCGGCGACTCGCACAACTTCGGTCGCCGCGTTTCGATCGGCGGGCGGCGCGTCGACAAGCCGCGCACCGTGCTTTGGGAGTGGCTGGTGCTCGGGCGGGACAGTCCGCTCAGGCGATTTTTTGACGAGGCGTCACGCGAGGACGGACTCGGCCACGACGCCTTCGGGTTTCTGCCCTCGCTCGCGTTCTTTCGTGGGCGGTCGCGCGGCGGAGGCAGCGTCGAGCGCATCTCGCTGAAGCCGTTGCCCAGACTTTCCGCCGACGGAAAGCGGGCGCTCGCCGGCGCCGTCGGCCGCGCCGTCGCCTTGTTCAGCTGGCTCGGGGTGGCGGATTTGCACTGGGAAAACCTGGTACTCGGGCTCGGTGAGCGCGGGCGCATCGTCTTCGCCCCACTCGACATCGAGATCATCCTCTCCGATCTCTCGCTGCCGACCGAGACGAAGCTCTTGCCCGATGCCGATCCGGAAGTGGCCGCGATCTGCCGCCACGCGGCGGGCGTGAGGCGCGTCCTCCCCTACCTCGGCAAGCCGGTCGACGCGCCGACCCTGCTCGAGATGGCGAGCGCGTACTCGCGCATGCTCGCCTTCCTCGACCGCCACGCACGTGCGATCGCAACCGTCCTCGAACGCGTCCCGAACCTGAGAGAGGCACCGATCCGCGTTTGCCTGCGTGGCACCGACGAGTACGTGCGCGCGCGCTCGGAACCGGTATGGCCACCGCTGCTCGACGCCGAAGCGAAACAACTCGCGCGCGGTGACATCCCGTACTTCTTTCGGCTGTACGGGAAGGCGGGCATTCACTACTTCGAGAACCGCGCGCTCACCGAACAGAAGACGCTACCGCGGAAGGGCGACGTTCCCCAGCTCGACCCGTGCTTGAACCTATCCCGAGGTCTCCGTTCGCCGTCGCGGGAAAAGCTTCGTACCCTGGGCCTGTTCGCGCTCCTCGGCGCTTTCGACCATCCCTCGCTCAGCGGGCGCCAGGTGAAGGACGATCTCGCCGTCACGTTCGGGGCGCGCACGCTGCTCGTCACGCGCCGCGACGGCGAGGAACTCCGAGCGCCGCGCAATCTGAAGGCCGTCGTCGGCTCGGTCTACCTGCCCTGCCGCTGCGGCGAGGTGCGCTCGGTGCTCGTCCCGCCCGTCACCGTCTGTGATGCCGGGTAGCGAAGCCGAGTAGACTGGCGACCGTGGAAGCAACTTGCGACACGTGCCATCGCCCGACCGTCGCTTGCGTGTGCGATCGGATCACCAAGTTCCAGACCACGCGCCGGATCTTGATCCTTCAGCATCCCCAGGAGAAAGACGCGATCCTCGGCACCGCCCAGATCCTCGTCGCGTCACTGCCGAAGGCCGAGATCGTCATCGGCTTGAGCTGGCGGAACCTCGGTCATGCACTGCGAACGGAAGCGGCCGACCCGCGCCGCTGGGCGGTACTTTTTCCCGACCGCGACGCACCAGCCAATCAGGTGCGGACGCGAGCGGGGGAAACGGTGGACCCGGCCTCGCTCCAGGGCATCATCGTGATCGACGGCACGTGGTCGAAGGCGAAGACCTTGTGGTGGCGAAACCCGTGGCTGAACAAGCTCAACCGGCTGAACCTCGAGCCGTCCAAGCCCTCGATCTACGGCAGTCTGCGGGCCGAACCCCGGCGCGCTTTCGTCTCCACATTGGAGTCCGTGACGGCGGCGCTCACCTTGTGTGGCGAGCCGCCGGAGATCGAAGCGGGCCTGGCTCGCGTCTTCCGCACGCTCGTGCAGCGCGTCCGTGACGCGAAGCTCGTGCCGGCGCGGCGCGCGCCGCCGGGCTCGCGTGCGCGTGGCTTCCCTCCTCCGGGCCGACGTCGCTGAGGGCAGGCAGCATCAGCTCACCTGCCCGACGCCGGGCTCGTGGTCCGGACTCGGCGCACTTCGACGTTCGAGCGCTGAAAGCACCCTCGCAAACGCCTCGGGCAGCGCTGAGCGGATCGTCAACGGGGCTCCGGTCGAAGGGTCGACGAGCGTCAGGCTCACGGCATGCAGCGCCAGGCGGTGAAAGTCGTGCTCGGTGCGAAACCAGCGGTTGTGCTCGCCCTTGCCGTAGCGCACGTCGCCGATGATCGGACACGAAAGGTGCTTCAGATGGCGCCGGATCTGGTGCGTGCGGCCGGTCTCCGGTGTTGCCTCGACCAGCGCGTAGCGGCCATAGCGAGCGACGGTGCGAAACTCCGTTGTCGCCGGCTGCGCCGGTCGACCATCCTCGCGCGAAAGGGCATGGTCCACACGAATGCGGTCGGGCGGTGCGCCGCGGACGAGCGCCAGGTAGCGCTTCTCGACCGTGCCCGCCTCGAATGCCCCGCCCAGGGTTCGGGCTGCCTCCGCCGAGAGCGCGAACACCAGCACCCCGCTCGTCCCTCGGTCGAGCCGGTGCACCGGGTAGACGTAGGCCCCGATCTGGTCACGAACGAGCTGCAACGCGTGCACCGGATCGTGCGATTGCCCTCGATGGACGGCGAGCCCCGCGGGCTTGTCGACGGCGACCAGCGCGGAACTTCGGTGGAGGACGGCGAGCGTTTCGATGGTGCCTAGGCCGACACGTGGCGGCGCTTGATGCGACTGTGGCCACCCAGGGTCGGACGCATGACGTAATCGACGAGCGTTTTCGTCCACGAATCGTGGTGCATCAGGCCGTCGTAGAATTCGGGCGCCATCGCGCGGAGTTTCGCCAGGCGTGAACCCGGGATGTAGGGGAAATCGTGGTGTTCGTTGTGGTAACCGACGTTGAACGTCAGGCGATTGAGCGGCCCGTAATACGAATACGTCTCCTGCCCGGGGCGAAACACGTAGTGCTCGGAAAGGTAGTGACCGGCAACGGGGTGTAGCCCCATCACGATGAGCGAGGCGATCGGCAGGTACGCGAGCGCCTTGCCGCCCCAAAAGTAGAAGATCGCGGCGTTGAACGCGAGCTGCAGACCGAGGTTCCCGAGCTCGGCGACGCTCGGCTTCTTCGGATGGACGATCAGCGGGCGGAGGGCATACGCGAGGCCCTGCCCGCTCAGCCAGACGAGCTTTCTCAAACGCCCTTGCGCGAGACGCCCCTCGAGCTCGGTCGTGAGATCGGTGTCGAGTCGCTCGTCACCCTGATGGACGTGATGGAGCAGGTGGTAGTAGCGGAAGGTCTCCGCGACCGGCACGCCGATCGGCAGATTGATGAATGCGGCGAAGAAGCGGTTCTTCCACGGCTTGTCGAACGCCAGGTTGTGGCTGAGCTCGTGAATCGCGAGCAGGAGCGCCTGATTGATCACGCCGCCGACGGCGTAGGCGGTGAGTACGATCAGCCACCACGGTGCCTCGCGGAGCGCGTAGGCAAGGAGGACCTGGGCAAGGACGAGTGCAAGGCAGACGTACTTCGTGCGTGGGCAGGGGCCGTAGAGGGTCTTGATGTCCGGATGCCGCGCGAGCATCTGGCGTCGCCGCTCGGCGTGCGGCTCCGGCGCCTCGGACCAGGTGAACACGCCGGTATGCTGGAGTATCGACGGCCAACTGTCGACCACCCGCGAAGCGGGTGAGGGGGAGCACCGGCATACCTGCCGGTGCGGGGGCGGGAACGCCCCCAGAAACAGAGCTAGAGCTGCGCTGCGAAGCAGCGCGCGTGGCGAAGCCACGCCTCGGAACCGGCAACGCCGGTTACGAGATATGCTCTAGAACCGCGACATCGCGAACGAGACGACGAGCGGCGAAAGCGCCACGACGAGGAAGATCGCCAGCCACCAGTGGGTGGTGGGTCCAATCACGGACACCATCGCGTTGAGCGGGCGATTGCAGGTGCCGGTCATGATGCAAAAGTCCCGGTCGAAGGGCGGCTGGTGATGAAGGTCGTGCCGGGGCTTGCCGAGCAGCACGCCGCTCCGCTGTAGCAAGCGGACGGGCGCCGGCACCCTTTCCGGCGGCAGGTGCGCCCACAGGTGCGCCATCTGCATCACGTGGAGCCCGACCACCATGCTGAGGAATACGACGTACATGCCGGGCGCGTGGAACGGGAGCACGGCGATGAACAGAAACGTGAGCGGCATGTGCATCACGTAGAGGTGCTCGTAGAGCGGCATCTCGTAGATCCGCGCGGGGTTCTGGTGATGACGCTGAAAACCCTCGGCCAGACCGCGGATCGGCGAAAGTGCCAGCGAGCGGGGGTTATCGAGGATCACGTGGAGCAGCCCGCTGATCAGATCGGTCGCGAGCCAGCTGAAGGCAAAGCAGACCGCGGCTTCGACCCAGCGCGGCGGTGTCTGCACCAGGGCCCACACCGACCAAGCCATGCCCGCGAACATCAGGTAAGTGAAAGTCTTACTGTAACCAAGCTTAATCACCGTGCCGTCGTAGCAGAACGGCCTCCGTGATAACAGCTTTGGACTAGAGCGTAAGCCTAGCGGGTTACCGGAGCCGCGGGCGGAGGCTTCGACGCGCTCGCCTGCTCGTCGGCGAGCCGTTGGGTGAGGGCGCGCTTTTCGAGGTAGAGCGTGACCGCCTGCTCGAACTCACGCTCGAGTGCGCGCTCCGCGTCTTCGGCGAGCTTTCGTGTGAGCTCGGCGTAACGCGCGTAGCGCATCTGCTCTGCTTCGAACGCGCGCGCCTCCCGCTCTTCGACCAGCCGCCGCGTGAACTCCCAGCGGCGCGCGAAAAGCTCCATCTCGCGGTCGAACACCCGCTCTTCCGCGCTGAGATCGGATGAAGGAGAGGGTGCGGCGGAGGCCTGCGCACAGGGCACGGAGGGCGCCGCAAGCGGACCTTCCGCACGAACGGGCGCCGCCAAAACGAGGACGGCCACCGCCGGGAGTAACCGCATCACCCAATTCGCCATTGGTGGGATAATAGCGCTCTCCACGATGGAACGCACCCCGGATATCGCGCTGTCGGTCGCCGAGGCGGGGCGCCGCGCCCACACCGAGCCGGAGCGCGGCGCCCACACCGAGGCGGAGCGCCTCGAAAGGGAGGCATGGCGCGCCCTCGCCGAGGTGCGCTTGCTGCAAGAGAAGCTGCACGAGCCCGGACGGCGGGAACGCTACCGGCGGCTTCTCGAGTTCGCGCTCGACCACGCAGAGCGCGCCCTGGCGACGACCACCGACCTGGCGATCATCGTTCACGCGCGCGCCGCGTTGGCCCTCGCCGGTGCACGGAAAGCAGAAGATGCGCTTCACGGCGCGGGCCAGCTGTCGCAGAGCGCACAGCGCGCGCCAACCCTCGAAGCGTGCGATGACGGCTGGCGACGCGTGGAGTCCATCGTCGCCGGAGCGGAGAGCGCGGCCCACATCGCCGTGACGAATGCCGTCGAGCTCGAGACCGTTGCGCCCCGGTTGGCCATCGCACGGAGATCCTCGCGTGCCGCCCGTCAGGCCGAGACCGCTGCGCGTGCCGCCCGCCGGATCGTCGAGGAGCGAAACCACGCGTACACCTTTCACGCGGACAGCGCGTTTTCGTTCGGCGAGGGCTGGTACCTGGCTGCTGCCGCGGTGCTCGCCGGCGTCGCGATCCAGATCGAACCGGGAAAAGACGGCACGGTGCGGGCCGAGAAGTTCCTCCGCGACGCGGGCCTCGGCGACCGGCTTCAGCCGTACCGCCCGCGTCCACGCGCGATGAAGCACACCACGGAGTTGGTCGGCCGCGCCTTCAGAGCCGATGCCGCGCAGGCGCAGAAGAAACTCCGCGCGGCGTTCCTCGGCGAGGGGCCGATCCCGAGCGCGATCGTCGACGACGTCGACCAGAGGCTTTTGCACGCGCCCGGGGAGCAGAAGGTGCTCCTGTGGGTCCGCGACGGCGCGCACCACCCCGGACGGAACACCAGTCACGCCGAGATCTTGGAACTCTCGGCTGCCGTTCGAGCAGCGGGGCTCGTGCCCGTGGTGACCGGCGACGCGATTCGAGGTGGTGACATCCCGCCCGGTACGGTCGACCTGATCCTCTTCTGGAAGGACTCGATCTTTCGGCAGGAGGACCAACGGCGGGCGCAGCTCCAGTTCTTCGAGGTCCTGCGGGAACGGCACGGGCTGGTCGGGCAGATCGGCGTCACCACTGCAGGCATGGATGGCCCGGCGCTCATGGGCCTCCCCACGCTCTATCTCACCGACCAGCCGAACGTGCGGATGCGCGAGTGGGTCGGCGCAGTGCCGGGATACCAGGAAGTCGTCCGTGGGAGCGATCACCTCGAGCGCGTGGCTCGGGTCTTCTTGGAGTGGCGAAGCGGCAGATCGCCAGACAGTGCCTCGGCCAGCAGATCGAACGTCACGCGGATGCGCCGGCTGGTGTAGAGCTCGCGGTGGGTGCACAGCCAGTACGGGACCGGGATCGGCGGCAGGCTCGGTAGGACTCGCTCGACGCCGGGCGTTCCGTCGCCCACCTCACGGATCATGCCGCCGATGCCGAGGCCGCGCCGCACGAGCTCCCAGCCGACCAGGTGGCTGTCCGTGGTCCACTTGAAGTTCTCGAGCGTGAGCCCCCGCACCCCGAGCTGCTCGAGGATCTCGATGAAGCGCGGGTTGTCGTCGGCGCCCACGAAGGCCTCGTTCGAGAGGTCCAAGGACGGGGGCCGCCGGCGCCGCCGGAGGTAGCTCTTGGCAGCGTAGAGGTGCGCCGACGAATCGCGCACCTTGCGCGCCACCAGATCGGGCTGTTCCGGCCGCACGTGGCGGATCGCGATGTCCGCCTCGCGCCGCAGGAGGTCGCTCAGCCGATTGGAAGCGACGACGTGCACGTCGATTTCCGGGTGGGCCTTGCCGATGCGCTCGACGATCGCCGGCAAGAGGTGCGCCGCCACCACTTCGCCGGCGCTGATCCGCACCTGACCGACGATGGCCTGCGAGCGGCCCGTCGCGCCGAGCGCCACGAGCCCCGCCGCCTCGCCCATGGCACGCACGTGGTCGAGCAGGCTGATGCCGGTCTCGGTGAGCACCAGCCTCTTGCCGACGCGCTCGAACAGCATCACGCCGAGGTCCTTCTCGAGCGCTGCCACCTTGCGGCTGAGCGTCGGCTGCGTTTGCTTGAGCTTTCGCGCCGCTGCTGAAAGCGAGCCTTCGAGAGCGGTGACGAGGAACGCGCGCGCCGCGTTCCAGTCGAAATCGACGGCGTCCCAGTTCATGCGTGGATGCATATAGAATCTGCAAATTTACACGATATCTATTTGATTAGCGTATGTATAAATCGAGGGCGTGGAAACGCCCTCTCAGTTCTGGGACCGCCGCGCGGCCGACTACGAAAGGAAGCCAGTGGCGGACGAAGACGCCTACGAGCGGACCCTCGACCGCGTGCGCGCGTACCTGACGCCGACTGACCGCGTGCTCGAACTCGGCTGCGGGACGGGGACGACGGCAGTGAAGCTCGCCGGAAGCGCGCGCGAGATCCTCGGTACCGACTATTCGCAGGAGATGATCGCCATCGCCACCGCGAAAGCGCGCCTCGGGGGGGTGACCCACGTCCGCTTCGAGCAGCGCACGCTCGACGATCCGGCGCTCGGGCGCGAGTCGTTCGACGTGCTCATGGCCATGAACCTCTTGCACCTGCTTTCGGACCTTTCCGCGCGGCTCGAACGCATCCGCGAGCTCCTTCGGCCGGGCGGGCTGTTCATCTCGAAGACCCCTTGCGTCGGCGATCAGGGTTTCGCTCTGCGTCTCGTGATCCCGCTGATGCGGGCCACGGGCCTCGCCCCTTACGTGAACTTCGTCACCGAACGCTCGCTCGCCGCCGCCATCGCCGGCGCGGGGTTCGAGGTCGTGGAAACGGGTCTCTATCCGAGAAAGACGCGGAGCCTCTTGGTGGTGGCGCGGAAGGCCGTCTGAGCCGTGGCCTCGCATCGCCCGCGGTGCTACTTGTATCGTAAGGGTGCCGAAGAGCTTGGGAGCGACAACGTCGGCGGGGAGTGCGAGCGCGGGTACCCGTGCGGGGCGGGTCGCCGTGGCTCTGGTGCTCGTGTTCGCCCTCGGCCTCGGCGGGAGCGGCTGTGGCTCGCGGACGGGGCTCCTCGTGCCTGATCTCGGCGTCGTCGAGGAGGAAGTTCCGTGCGAGGAGGGTGAGGTCGCAGCGTGCGGGAGCGAGGTGGGCGCGTGCGAATTGGGCCTGCGCACCTGCGTGGATGAATTCTTCGGCCCGTGCGAGGGCGACATCCGCCCCGTCGCCGAGCTCTGTAACGACATCGACGACGACTGCGACGGCAGCACGGACGAAGACTTCGGAGTGGGGGAGGCCTGCGACGGGCCGGATTCGGACGAGTGCCTGGACGACGTGATGTCGTGCCAGGGCTGTTCACAGGGGCCGGACCTGCTCGAAACGTGCAACGGCGTCGACGATGATTGCGACGGCATCGTGGACGCCGATTGCGCCAGCGGCTCCTGCAGCCCGACGTTGGTCGTGACCGGCTCCACGCCGTCGTCGCCGAGTTGCGTCGACTTTCCCGTCGCGGCCGGCAGCCTCGGCGGCATCCAGTACCCCTGCGGCGGCGGTCCCGTCACCGCGCAGCTCGGCACCGTGGCGTTCAGCGGTACGGTTTCGGGTGGCCAGGTTTATCTCGAAGGGACCGAGATCATCACTGCGGACCGCAGCCCCGACGACTGCGTCTGGCTGACGACGCACCACATTGCGGGCGACATCCCGTCCGGTAAGCTCAACTACGACTATGCCGAATCGCACGTGGAGGGCGTGGACTGCTGGTCGCCGTGCACGGAAGTCGGCACGGTCGTGATCGAGTGGATGCGCTGACCAAGAGGTCCGCGGGGCGCGTCGTCTACTTGACCAACACGGGGGGCGGAAAGTCGTATCCCCACGGATTGTCCGGGTTGATGATCGGAAACGAAAACGTGGGCGACCCGCGCGTCGTCGTACCCTGACCGAGATTCGCGGAAACCACGAAGCGGGCGCCGTTCGCGCCGTTCGCGCCGTTCGTGGACGCAACGAACCATGCGCCGCGCGGGGGAACGCCGGGCCGCGTGTCTTGTGGGTTGGCAGCGACCTGCGCCCCAGCCCAAAGCGGAAAGGACTGGACGTATTGCAGGTAGGCGAGCTGCTGCAGCATGTACGCGTCGCCCTGATGCAGGTTCTCGACGTTGGTGGTGTTCTGATTCACGTCGCCGATGTGGACGTCACCCGCTTTCGCGTTATCCAAGGATGCGACGGGCGCTTCGGGCGCGGCCGCCGGGGGTGCGGTCGTCGGTGCGGCAGCGAGGGTGGGAGCGGGTGCGGCCGGCTGCGGAGCCGGAGCGGTCGCTGCTGGCGCGGGCGCGGCAGCGCTCGCGGCCGGAGCCGGGGCAGGGGCGGCAGCGGCGAGGCCTTCGCGATAGGCGGCTTCGAGGCGTGCCAAGACGTCCGCGACGGAGGTTCCATCGGACTCGGACGCCGAGTCGTCGTCGGGGGCGGTGGCGTCGCTGGGTGAAGCTGCCTCGACGACCTCGGCTTCAATCGAGGGCGTGTCGTCCTGAACGGCGCTCACGACGACGGCCGGCGGAACGGAGGGCTCGGTCGCCTGCTCGGAGGCGCGCTGTTCCTTCGGCGACGGATCGCTACCGCCATCGTCGCGGAAGAAAATGATCAGCGTCGCACCGCTGACGCAGCCGCCTGCGAAGACCCAGAGCAGGGGCAGGTGCCGCGCGAGCATCGCGCTCGCACTTTAGCACGCGGCCGGGCGCCGGCCCGGAGCGCTGAGATGCGCTCTAGACCGGTGCTTGCCAGAGGCCCGAAATCGGATTGGCGCCGTTCTTCACGTAGACCTCGTCGGACAGGATGTCCTGCCAGTCGCTGCCGAGGAAGGCCTGCGCCACCGTGACCCACAGCTGGTTGTGGATGCCGTTGACGCTCTTGTACTGACCGCCAATCATGCCGAGCTTGCTCCCGCCGAAGATGAGCGCGGCGTGACCGTTGCGGGAGTGCGAGGCGTCCGCCACTTCCGTGATCATCGGAATCACGGTGCGGTCGAGGAGGCTCCCGCCCATCGGGTCGAGCGGATCGACCTGCGTCCGCCATTCGTTGATGATGTCGGCCGTCTTCGAGAAGTACCAGCGGTTGGCGTTGACCATCGCGTCCCAGATGTACGTGTTCGAACCCGCATCCGACCGGGGGCCATCGAAGAAGGCCTTGGAGCCGACGCGATGACTCAGCGGATGGTGCATCCAGATCGTGCCCGGATCCTGGGGATCGAGGCCCGTGAACGAGACGTGGTTCGTCCCGGGTGACCACTGGAACGTGCCGACGCGGATGAGATCGCAAGCAAACGCCGCACGAACGATGGCGGCGTGCGCCTTGCCCACCGCCAGGTGGTTCATCTCGTCGGAGGTCTGCGCCTCCGGGTTGTTGTAGTCGCCGCCCTCGCGGTCGCCCGTTTCACCGGTGAGGTTGGCGTCGGGCACCGGGGGCAGGGCGCAGCCCGTGCCGCCCGTGCCGCCCATCGCGATCTGATCGGCGATCTGGGCCTCGAGGCTCCGAATCGTCTGCACGTGGGCCTCGATCATGTCCCGCTGAGCCGCCGGACCCAGCGACTGAAGCCGAATGAGCTCGCGGATCGAGTGATCGAGAACGCTCTTCCGCAGCTGGAGGATACGGAGCGCCTCGGGATCGGTCATCGTGCCGCCGGGCACGAAGCCGCTGAAGAGATCGTTGTACGCCGTGAGCGGGCTCATCTCGGGCAGGAGGGGCGTGTTCTCCTGAATCGTGCCGCCCGGCCTCGCGGAATTGACCGACTGCTTATCGTGACTGTACGAAAGGCAGCGCGTCGAGGTCTCGTACGAGTCGATGCGCTTGTCGCAGATCGTGTTGTAGTGACCGAGACCGATGACGACGCCTTCCGAGTTCTTCTTCGAGAGCTCGGGCACGTTCTTGAGGAAGATCTGATCCCAGGACGGGCCGCCCGCGCAGCCGTCGTCGGCCTCGCCGCCGTTGGCGCGCGTTCCGGGAGAGCTCGCGCCCGTCGTCGCGAACGGCGTGCCGTCTTCATGGCCGCCGCCCTGTCCATTGATGCCGTTCATGTTGAAGCCGTGCATGATCGTCGTGAGCGGACGAAGCTCCGGCGTATCGAACGGGGAAATGATGTAGCCGGGACCCTGTCCCGTCTTCGAGGTCGAGTAGTCCGTCCCCGTACCGGTCGGGATGAACTGGTTCTTCATGGTTCCGACCGGCCAGTGCATCATCAAGAAGCGTGGCGGCGGGGGCGCGCCGGCTGCGGCCGCTTCCATGTTGTGAAGCAGGCCCTCGATGCCGAAGGCGCCGCCGATGGCGGCGAGGAACGAACGTCGAGCGAAGCGATACGATTGCATCTCAGAGTCCTCTCGAGCGGACAGCGAGCGTTTCGGACGCTGCGATCTCGCGAATCAATGACGTGAAGGTCTTGTCGGTCGTCGCGAAGGCATCGATCACGCGCTGGACGGCGCAGCTCGCGGTTTGCGACCCGGCACTCAGGTCGGTGTTGTTGGCACCGCCTCGCGACACCTCGGTGAGCGCGTAGTTGATGAGGTTCATGGCCATGCAGCGGTCGAGCGCGCCGCTCGCCACGAGGGCGTTGGCGGCTTCGACCGCGTTGGTCACCGACGCGCCGCCCACCGAGTCCGGTAGTACCGTGGTCGTCCAGGTGGCGTCGATCGGACGGCCCGCAAGATCCATGGTCCGGGACCGGCCGATGGCGTCGAAGGGCTCGAGCACCATGCCGAAGGCGTCGAAGGCCGAGTGGCAGCCGTTGCACTTGGGCGTGGTCGCACGGTACTGGGCCCGCACGAGCTCGCTCTCGTTCGCCAGGGCTAGGATGGCAGCTTCGACATCGGGATCGGGACCGAGCATCCCCGTCACGGGATCGAGGACCTCCGGGAAGGCCGGGTTGACCTCGCACACGATCGAGGCGTTGATGGCCAGACCGCGCGTGACCGGAGAGCTGCCATTCGAGCGCGACCCGGACAGGAGGAAGGTGGAGAGCGTGAAGAGACCCGCTCGGTCCGCCGGAAGCTCCACGAGGCCGAAGCCGTCGGCGTCCACCTGGGCTGGTGCCGCAACGTTGTAGATTTGCGTCGCCACCTGCTGATTGGTCCACGTTTGCCGCGTGGTGAGCAGGTTGGTGAGCGGCCCGGACCACAAGAGGTTCTGCATGAACAGCTCGCCCTCGTGGTAAATCGAGTTCTGAAGGCCGCCCGTCACGGTGAGCCCCGGCGTCACTTCCGCGTTCAGGATCACCGTCGGCGCGTTGGTGAACTTGAAGTACTTGATGAGCGCCATCTCGAGGTTGGCGCGCGCTTCCGGCGTCGAGAGAATGCGAGTCACCTGGGTGCGGACCTGCTCGGGGGTGCCGAGCGTGCTCGCGGCCGCAGCGGCGAGGAGCTCGGTGTCCGGCGGCCGGTCGGTGAGGAAGAACGAGATCGCCGTCGCGAGCTCGTACTGGGTGATCGGACCGTCCGTCGCGACGTCGCCACCGAGCTCCGAGCGGTAGATGAAGCTCGGCATGCTCAAGACGCCGTACACGCCGTAGGCGAGCTGTTGAGCAACGGTCGCGCCGGTGGCGGCCATCTCGGTCCAGAACTGGCCGGTGATGGCGGTCTGCTCCTCCGGCGTCACCGGTCGGCGGAAAGCCTTCGCGGCGAGCGCAAGAAGGTACTGCTGGACGCAAGTCGCGTCGGTCGGCGTCGCGCCGCACGTGGTGAGCGTGCCGGCGTTCGCGGCGACGTAGGTCATCGCGCTCTGCGCCATGCGGTCGTAGAGGGCGAACATGCCGGCGCTCACGCCGATGGTGCCGCTGATCGGGGGGAACTCACGCTCCGTGAGCGACGGCTCCTGCTCGTTTTGCGTGATCGTGGTGGCTGCCGCCTCACCGAAGATCGATACGTACGAGTTGAAGAGCTGGTAGTCGGTCAAGCGCACGACGCGCTTGGGGGTGGTGAGAGGAGAACCTACACAGGCGGTGGTTGCCCCACTTCCACCGCTACCCGCCGTCACCGTTCCGCCGGTGCCGCCCGTGGTCGTACCGGCCGAGCCGCCGGTGGCGCCGGTGGTGCCACCCGTGGGCATCGACCCCGCCATCCCCGCGCCGCTCCCGCCTGAGCCGCCGGTGGGGGTTCCACCACTCCCGGGGGTTGCGCCAGCGCCCATCGAAGCGCCCGACCCATCGGAGCCGTTCACCTCCGCCTCGCAGCCGAGAGCGAGCAGTCCAACGAGAATTCCAGCCTTCCCGAGGAGCCCTCTCGCTGGTTTGGTGAGGCAGTCTGACATTCTGAAATCCTCCGAAGGTAATGGTGTCGTGGGCGCCCTGCGGTCGATCACTTGGTTTGTTGCGCTCCTGCTCATCCCTTCGGGGCCTGCTCCTTGGATCCGTAGAAGTGGAATTTTCGCTCGAGGGTAGACTGGTGCGGACCGCCTCACCTGGTCTCAACGTCCGCCGCGCGAAAAAGGTAGGTGGCGGGTCGATCCGCGGCGGCCCCGTTCGTCGTGCCCCCGAGAGGCCGAACACGACGCAAGGAGACGGCAATGAAATTCATGATCATGCACAAGATGACCGAGGAGATGGAGACCGGCAATCCACCGGACCCCGAGATCATCGCCGGGGTCGGCAGGCTCATCGACGAAGGGGTGAAGGACCGCGTGTTCGTCTCCGGCGACGGGCTCAAGCCGTCGTCCGAGCGCTTGCACATCGCCTACCGCGGCGGGAAGCGCACTGTCACCGACGGTCCCTTCACCGAAGCGAAGGAGCTCGTCGGCGGGTTCGCAACCCTGCGTGTCCGCTCGAAGGAGGAGGCGATCTCGTGGTGCGACAAGTTCGCTGCCGTGCTCGGTGACGTCGAGCTCTTCATGGGGCCGGTGGTCGAGCCGTGGGACCTCGGCATGATGCCCAAGCCGGCAAACCCTCCGCTCCGCTTTCTCGCCATGCACAAGCTGGTCGAGCGTGGCGGCGACGATGTCCCACCCGATCCGTCGACGATGCGAGCGATGGGCGCGCTGGTCGAGGAGATGACCAGGGCAGGCGTGTTGCAATCGACCGGGGGTCTCGCTGGCACCAAGGCCGGCGCGCGGATCTACTTCAAGGGCAAGAAGCACACGGTCGTGGACGGGCCGTTCGCCGAGTCGAAGGAGCTCGTTGCGGGCTACGCGATCCTGGATCTACCGTCGAAGGCCGCTGCGATAGAGTGGGCGGTGCGCTTCGGCGACATCGTGCGGGTCAACGAGGTCGAGGTCCGCCGGGTCGCAGAACCGCCGCCATCGTGAAAGCGTCCGAGACATCGAAGGAAATTTTCGAGCGCGCGCTCGCTCACCAGCGCGCCGGGCGAGTGAAAGAGGCCGAGTCGCTCTTTCGCAAGGTCATCTCTCGCAACGCCGATCACCACCAGGCCCTCTTTTCGCTCAGCGTTCTCTATCTCGAAGCGGCGCGGTTCGTGGACGCGAGCCGGTACCTCGAGCGCCTGGTGGCGATGTTTCCTGCGGAGCCCGTCTACCTCACCAATCTCGGCGAGGCGTACCGGCGCCAGGGCGAGCTCGAGCGTGCGGCGACCACGTTCGAGCGCATCCTCGCCGACGACCCGGACTTTCCCGAAGCCCGTCAGAACCTCGGCATCACGTTGATGGACGCGGGACAGACTGCCGACGCGCTCCCGCACCTCGAGCGTGCGGTGGCGCTCCGGCCCGACAACGCACGCTTTCGCGTGAGCCTTGCCTGGGTGCTCCTGCGGCTCCACCGCGTCGAGGAGTCGATCGAGCATGCGAAGCGCGCCGTCGAGCTCGCTCCGCATCACGCGCCCGGACATCATCACCTTGCCAACGCCCTGGTCGAACACGGTGACCGGAGCGGCGCGATCGCGAGCTACCGGCGCGCGGTCGAGCTCGACCCGAGCGATCAGTACGCGCACTCGAACCTGATCCTGGTCGCGCTGACCGACCCCACGTACGACGCTCGAGCACTGTTCGAGGAGGCGCGCGGCTGGGCAAAGCTCCATGCCGAGCCCCTCCGCGAGCACGTTCGTCCGCACCCGAACGACAAGAATCCCGAGCGCAAGCTCCGCGTCGGCTACGTCTCACCCGATTTTCGCAAGCACCCGATCCTGCAGTTCATGAAGCCGCTCTTCGAGCACCATGATCCGGCGTTCTTCGAGATCTACCTGTACTCGTCCGTCGATCAGCCGGACTACGCGACCGAGCAGTATCGCGCCTTCGCCGGCGAGCGCTTTCGCGACATCCGGCGCGTGGACGACGTCAGCGCGGCCGAGCTCGTGCGGCGCGATCGCATCGACGTGCTCGTCGATCTCGCCGTTCACGGCGCCGGCCACCGCTTGCTCCTCTTCGCTTGCAAGCCGGCACCGGTGCAGGTGACCTGGGTCGGCTACGCGGGAACGACGGGCCTCGACACCGTCGACTATCGGATCACCGATCCGTACTTCGATCCGCCGGGCACCGATCTCGGCGTGTATTCGGAGGCGCCGCTCTATCTGCCGGAATCGTACTGGTGCTACGACGCGCTCGAATCCGACCTGCCGGTGGGGCCCTTGCCGGCGCTGACGGCCGGGTTCGTCACCTTCGGTTGCCTCAACAGCTTCCGCAAAGTGCACGCGGGTGTTCTGTCGCTTTGGGCGCGGGTGCTGCGCGAGGTCCCGGGCTCCCGGCTGTTCTTGATGGTGGAGGAGCACGCGCGGCAAGCCCTGCTCGCGACGTTGGGTGCCGAGGGCATCGACGCCGAACGCGTGATCCTGGGCGGGCGGGTGTCACGCCGTGAGTACCTGGAGCGGCATCTCAGGATCGACATCGCGCTCGACACGTTCCCTTTCGCCGGCGGCACCACGAGCCTCGATGCCGTCTGGATGGGCGTTCCGGTCGTCACGTTGAGCGGCGGCACGGCGCTTCACCGCGCGGGTGTGTCGATCGCGACGAACCTCGGGCTGCCGGAGCTCGTCGCGAACTCGGAAGACGAATTCGTCGCCAAGGCGGTCGCGCTCGCGCGCGATCTGGAACGGCTCGGCCGGATGCGCGCCGAGCTTCGCGGGAGGCTCGAGCGGTCGCCGTTCGGCGACGTGCCGCGCTTCGCGCGAAATCTCGAAGGTGCGTACCGAAAAGCGTGGCAGACATGGTGCACGGGAAAATGACGATGTTCACTCGAACCCTTCACGCCACGCACCCCGAAATGATGCGTGGTGCCACCGCAGCGAACCTCGTCGATCGCTACCTGATCCCCGATTCGTTCGTGCCGGACGCCGTCCGGCTGACGTACAGCCACACCGAGCGCTTCGTGATCGGCGGGGCGGCGCCCGTCACGCGCGGCCTCGAGTTGCCGGTCCAGGACCACGGCGCACCGTTCCTCGAGCGGCGGGAACTCGGCGTGGTCAACGTCGGCGGCCGGGGCCGGGTCACGCTCGACGGAGCGTCCTTCGAGCTCGATCCGCGCGACGGCCTCTACGTGCCGATGGGCACGGCCAAGGTGCTGTTCGAATCGGCCGACGCGAAGACTCCGGCCAAGTTCTACCTGGTGAGCACACCGGCGCACGCGCGCTTCGAAGCGACGAAGATCTCGATCGAGAAGGCGGTTCCGCTCGAGCGCGGGGCACTCGAGACGTCGAACGAACGCACCATCTATCAGTACATCGTCCCGGGCGTGTGCAAATCGGCGCAGCTTTTGCTCGGCGTGACCTTGCTCAAGCCGGGCAGCGTCTGGAACACGATGCCGCCGCACCTTCACGACCGGCGCTCGGAGGTTTATTTCTACTTCGACCTCGGCGAGAAGGACCGCGTACTCCACTTCATGGGAGAGCCCGACGAGCTCCGGCCGATCGTCGTCGCGAACGAGCAAGCCGTCTTGTCGCCGCCGTGGTCGATCCACATGGGCGCCGGCACCAAGAACTACGGCTTCATCTGGGCCATGGGCGGCGAAAATCAGGACTACACCGACATGACCGTGCTCGACCTGTGCCAGCTCCGTTAGGCAGCGCCGTTAAAGGTGCGAAAGCCGCTGTCGTGATCGGGAACCCCCACGAGTGGGAATTCACCACGGTGCCAGCCAGATTCCCCGTGACCGCACTCCTGCTCGTGGCGGCAGGTTCTTGTCTTTTCTACCTTCCCGCGTGCAGCACTCCTCCAGCTGACAATCCGCCCGCAGGCGGGGGAAGCGGCGGATCCAGCGCTGGAACCGGAGGCGGGTCACCGGGTGGTCAGGCAGGCGTTGGCGGCGCCGGTGGCGTCGGAGGTGCGGGCGGCACGGCTGGCGGCGGCGCGGGAGCGAGCGGTGGTGGCGCCGGTGTTGCGGGTTCGGGAGGTTCTGCGGTCGCGGGCGCGGGCGGCGTTGCGGGCACGGGTGGCGTTGCCGGTGCGGGTGCGGTCGCCGGTGCGGGCAATGTGGGCGGTTCCGATACCGCGGGCACAGCGGGTCTCGCCGGGATGAGCGGCGCCGCGGGGATGAGCGGCGCGGCCGGGAGCCCACCGGTGGAGCGGCCGGGGCTCGTCACGTCGGGACCGGATGGCTACTGGCAAGTGGGGACGCTCACGCCCGCGACAGGGCAAGCGACGGTGACGGTCCAGCCGGGGACCACGCGACAAAACTGGATCGGTTTCGGTGGCACGTTCAACGAGGCGGGTTGGGACGCGATGAGCGAGCTTTCCGCCGCCGATCGGGACCGGGCGATGCGGCTCCTGTTCAGCGCGAGCGAGGGCGCGAACTTCAAGTGGGGTCGCATACCGATCGGCGCCAGCGACTACGCGATGGACCGCTACACGCTGAACGAGAACGCCGGCGACACGATGATGACGATGTTCTCGATCGAGCGTGACCGACAGATGCTGATCCCCTTCGTCAAGGCGGCGCAGGCGATCAAATCCGACATTCGCTTCTGGGGCAGCCCGTGGACACCGCCGACGTGGATGAAAGACCCGCCGGAGTTCAACGGCACGGACGCGGGACCGAACGGTAGCCCGGCGGCCACGTACGAAGCGTACATGAAGGACGACGACATGACGTTCGACGCGTACGCGCTCTATCTCGCACGGTGGGTCGAGGAATGGGAAAAAGAAGGCATTCCAATCGACAGCATCCACCCGCAGAACGAGCCCGGCTACGCCACCCGCTACCCGTCGTGCCGTTGGGCGGCGGGCGACCTCGGCAGGTTCGTCGGCGAGCACCTCGGTCCGACGTTCGCCGATCGGGGCCTCGATACCGAGATCTGGTTCGGAACGCTCTCGAACAACGATTCTACCATCTACAGCGGCAACATCGGCGGCCTGACGGGCGCGGCCGAGGACTTCGTCGTGGGCGTCGGCCTACAGTGGAACACGATGCCCCACACCGGTGAGCTCGTGCAGCGCGGCTACCTGGTGATGCAGACGGAACATCGCTGCGGCAACTACCCGTTCACCGTGGCGGGCGCTCCGGCGTTCAACCCGAACCAGCCCCAGAACGACCACGCGTACGCGGTCGAAAGCTGGGGCTACATTCAGGATTGGCTCGAGGCGGGCGTGCACGCCTACAGCGCGTGGAACATGGTGCTCGACAAGGAGGGGAAGAACCTCGATGAGGCGCGACCCTGGCCGCAAAATGCGCTCTTGGTGGTCGACCGCGCGACCGATCAGCTGATCATCACGCCGGCCTACTACGTGTTCCGGCACCTCTCGTATTTCGTCGATCCTGGCGCGACGCGCGTGCAGACGACGGGGGGAGACGCCCTCGCCTTTTCGAACCCGGACGGCAGTCTGGTCGCCGTCGTCCACAACTCCGCCAGCCAGGCGGCCCAGATCACCGTCGCCATGGGGAGCACTTCGTATCAGGTCGAAGTCCCGCGCCAGGGCTGGGCCACGCTCCACGTCGCGGCGCCCTGATACTACGTCGAAAATCTTCGGGATCTGCCCGCAAGAACTCCGGCGGCATAGTTTCTTGGTCCAGCAAATCTTTGGCGGCCCCCGTCCGTCAAAGACCCCATGCCGCGATCCTTCGCCGAGTTTCTCCGGCGCTCGTTCTTGGTCACGATGCTGGCCGGGGCGGCGTTGATCGCGGCGGTTAGCCTGCCGTACTTCGATTTCGAAACGCTGCCGCCGTTCGTGATCGAGAAGTTCCCGTTACGGCACGAGGCGCTCTACCTCGCGTCGTTGCGCGTTCACGTCGCGAGCGCTCTCGTCACGCTGCCGCTCTGCCTGGTGCTGATGACTCGGACGCTGAGGCGGCATCCGAGGTGGCACCGGTGGCTCGGGCGCGTCACGGCGCCGCTCGTCCTGCTTCTGCTGGTGCCTTCGGGCGCGGTCCTCGCCTTCGACGCCAAGGGTGGCCCGGTCGTCACGGTCGGGTTCCTCCTTTCGGGCGCCATCGTCGGCTGGTGCACGGTGAACGGCGTCGTGGCCGCGCGCCGTCGCGATCTCGTTTCCCACCGCCGCGCGATGCAGCACGTCGTCGGTCAAATGAGCGTTGCGGTCACCTCGCGCGCCATGATCGTCGGTCTCGACCTGCTCGGGTTCCACCCCGATGCGGCCTACGTGATCGCGCTCTGGGTGCCCGTCCTCCTGAGCGCGCTCGCAGTGGAACTCTCGTCGCTTCGCGCTGTCGTTTCCTCCATCCCTTCGTTCGAAAGGATCCGTCGTGATGTCTCTTCGCAGGCTGTTCTCGTGCGCGTTCGTGCTGTCGTTCGTCCCGTCGCTCGCCTGGGCCGATGAGTCGATCGCTTCGTGGGTGAAGCACCGGGTCAACGAGGGGCTCGTCAAACCGCTCGCCAAGCAGGAGGGCGGCAGCCGCTTCTCGCGTGGCCGTCCGCCCCCGCGCGAGCGTCGCGTGCGGGCACTTCAGACGGCGGCCAGCGTGGACACGAAGGGTCGCTCGTTCGTTTCCTTCGCGGTTGACGTTCGCTTCGACTCGGAATGGAGCGAGGACATCGTCGGCTGCGCCTACCGCGACAACGGCGAGCTCTTCGTCAAGAACGGCGAAGCGTACCGCCCCGCGGCGTTCCTGCTCGGGAAGAACGTGGGCCCGGTTGCCGGCGCGTGTGAAGCGGCGCCGCCGGCGCGTTCCTGACGAGGTATCCGGCCGCGGGAAAGGGCAGGGACGGCAGTGTCGAGATGCACGCTAGCGAGCGGCCGCCTGCCGCTTCGCCTGGCGCCGCTCGAGGTATCGCGTCGCACCGACGATGACGAGTGAGACCGCGAGGAACACTCCCATGATCGGCCAGGCGCTGGGTTTGAGGCCGCCGTCGAGGTCGATGATTTCCGAGCCGAGATAGCTCACGGCGAGAAGCGGAGGGACGTAACCGAGCAGTGATCCGAAGAAATGCGTCCAGAACGGCACCTTCGAAACGCCGAGGAACGCGTGAAGGAGCTGCGGCATCCAGAAGATGAGCCGCAGCAGAAAAACCGTGCTGAAGGCGTTGGTCTCCAGCGCGGACTCGTACTTTCGAAAGCGCTCGGGAATGCGGGCGCTGATCCAGTCGCGGGCCACGAAGCGCGCGAACGAAAAGCCGACGACGCTTGCCCCCATCGTGCCGATCATCGAGAGCGCGAACGCCGTCGGCCAAGGCCAGAGGAGCGACGCCGCGACGATGAAGATCGTCCCTGGAACGGCGAACGGCTGCAAGACGGTGTACGCGAGAACGAACGCGACGTGCCCGCGCGTGCCCATCGCGACCACCGTTTTTGCCAAGCTTCGCGGATCGGAAACCTCGGCGAACACGCCGGAGCGGTAGGCGAGCGCGAGCATGGCGACGACGAAGACCACCAGCGCGACCTTTGCGAGCTGCTCGCGCCGTGCGGCCGGTGGGGATGTCACGCCGTTCTCCCATCGTGCCGGGGGGCCTCGATCGCAAGCCCGCGCGTGCCCATTGCCTTTTCCGGCCGCCCCTAAGCTACCTTTTATGAGCGGCTCGGCCCATGACTCATGACTTGATCAGAATGCAGATGAAAAAGCCGTCTCTGGCTTTGGTTTGTATGGCCACACTGGTTTCGTGCACTGGCACGGTGAGTACCGAGGACTCCCCGAGCGGCGGGTCGTCTGGTACGTCGGCGGGCACGAGCCCCATGGGCGGTGCCGGGATGGGGGGAACGCTGACCGGTGGGTCGGGCGGGTCCGGTGGGTCCAGCGGCGACGCTGGTAGCTCGGGTGCCTCGGGCGGCGCGAGCGCCGGGACGACGTCGAGTGGCGGAGCGAGCGCGGGCGTCGGTGCCATGGGCGGCAGCGACGCCATGGGCGGCACGGCAGGCAGCACGGGCGGCGCCGCGAGCGGTGCGGGCGGAACGAGCGGCAGTGGTGGCAGCGCGAGCGGCAGCGGCGGCACCGGCGGCTTGCCGTCGACACTCGAGCCACGCATCACGAAGACCGCGGTCACCGTTTCGGCCGGCGTGATGGAGGGCGATCGGAACTGGAGCATCTGGGGGCAGCGGAGTCTCAACGTGGCGCCGGTCTTCACCGCGCCGCTCTCGAATTGTCAGACGCTCGTCTGCTTCACGAGCGGCGACGAAGACGCGCCGACCGCGCACGTCGTGCGGCTGGGCGCGGACGATCAGCTCGTCGAAGAGCTGGTCACGGAAGCGGGCGTCGCGTGCCGGGGCCTCGCGGCGGGCGACGGTGGTACGTTTGCGGCACTGCTTTGGAACGACGAGCCCAACGCGGATCCGCCGGTCGACACGATCGCGATCCACCGCTACGGGGCGGACGGGTCGCCGGTCGGTGCGACCGAGCTCGTGAACGACGACAACCACCCGACCGACTTCGGCATCGGCGAAAGCCGGCTCGAATTCGGGGCCGGGCGCTACGGCGCCTACTACCACGTGCACTCGCTGTCCGGGCACGAGGGCGACACGTTGAAGTGGGTCGACGCGGCGAGCGGCGCCGAGACGACCGGTTGGGACTGGGGCTGCTCGCACAGCATGTCGAACCTGCTCACCTACAATCCAAGCGTCGACGACTTCATGGTCGCCTGCGTCACCGACTGCTACCCCGGCACCGACGGCGATTTCGCGACGATGAGCATCGGCGGCATCTACCTCGACAATAGGCGCAAGGTCCTGGACGTGGCGGCAGGCTGCAACGGCAGCGTCGCCGGCGAGCTCGGAAGCGCAGCCGTCTCATCCGACGGCTGGAAGATGGTGTTCAACGCGCACCAGGCTCCGACCGTCCTCGGCGAGAACTCGTACGACGAAGCAACGATGAATCAGGACATCGGCTTCGCGAGCGTTGCCGGTGATGGTTCGCCCGGCCCGGTCGCTTGGCTCACCACCACGGCGAGCGTGAACGAATCCGATTCGTCGATGGCGCTCTATCAGCCCGGCGCTACGGAGCAGTACCTGGTCGGCTGGGTCGAGGGCGACGGTGACGCGTACAAGCTCGCGGTGGTCGATCCGGCCGGCGCTCTGCTTGAAGGGCCCATCGACGTGACGGCCACCGTTCAATGGGGCCGGCGCGACGACCCGTTCCGCAAGCACTACGACAGCGACGTCGTGTGGGCCTGGTTCGACGAACCGGGTAGCACCACGCTCAATGTCGCCCGCGTTGACTCCGGCGTCGCCTACACCTGCCAGTAGGCGGCGGCCGCGCGACCTGGCCGTCGCTCTAGCGTGGCCGTTGCGCGCTTTCCTGGAACGTCACGTCGAGCTCGAGCCTTTTCCCCGCGCGCATGACGACGGCCTTGGTCGTCTCACCGGGCTTCGAAGCGTTCAAGACGTACATGAAGTCCTCGATGCTCGCGATCTGGTGGCGGCCGAGCCCGATCAGGAGATCGCCGCGGCGGAGGCCGGCTTTTTCCGCGGCGCCACCCGGACGCACGCCGCCGAGCAGCACGCCGCTCTTGCCGGGGCCGGGGCCGGCGTAATCCGGGATCGTCCCGAGCGATGCGTTGAAGCTCCTGAGATCGCCGCCCGGCGGCGCCGACTTCGCGCCGGGGTTGAACTTGAGCGCCTTCGGATGGCGACTGGTGGCGAGCGTGAGCTCGGCGACCGCCTGGGCGATCTGCGCGGCTCCCGCGGCGTTGATCTTGTCTGTGGTGTCGCTCGGCTTGTGGTAGTCGGAGTGCGCGCCGGAGAAAAAGTGGAGGACGGGAACGCCGGCGAGGAAGAACGACATTTGATCGCTCGGGCCGTAGCCGCCGTCGGCGGAAACCGCGCAATCGATGCGCGCGCGGGCGCACGGCTCGGTGACGAGCGCGGCCCATTCCGGTGCCGTTTCGCCGCCGAGAACGGTGACGCGGTTTTCACGGAGGCGGCCGATCATGTCGAGGTTGAGCATCGCGAACATGCTCTTCTTCGGCAGCCCGGCGACCTTGCCCGCCTCCACTGCCTTCACGAAGTGTGACGAGCCGAGCAGGCCCGATTCTTCGGCCGAGAACAGGATCAGGAGCACGTCACGGCGCAGGGTCGCGCGGTTTTCGATCAGGCGCTTTGCGATCTCGAGCACGCCGGCGACGCCGGAAGCGTTGTCGTCGGCACCGACGTGCGGTTCGTGCCGGTCCGGCGCGAGGGAATGGCGCCCGCCGAGGCCCAGGTGATCGTAGTGAGCGCCGACGATGATCGTCCCCGGCAGTTTTTCGGCGGCGGGCACGCCGGCGGCGACTTTGCCGATGACGTTGAACGCGGTCGCCTCCACGCCGCCGATCTCGATGCTGAGCTCGGCCGGGACCTTTTGTTTCTGCGCGAGCTTCTCGATCAGCGGGCGTCCGACGGCGCGCGTCACGACCATCACCGGAATGCCCGCGTCGCCGTATCCTTCCGGGACGAGCGGAGGGAGCTTCGCTTCCGGGCTCGGCTTCTGGTCGGCGGGCGCTCCCGCCGCCGGCACCGGGTCGTCGACGACGACCAGCGCCCGCGCGCCGCGCTCCTTGGCGAGCCAGGCTTTGTACCTCAGGTCGCCGAAACGCCGCTTGTCCTCGGTCTTGGAAAACTCCGGCGTCTCCGGGACGAAGCGCCGCACGAACGCGATCTTGTTCCGGACGGAGATGCCGGCGTAGTCGTCGAGCTTCTTCTCCTTGTCGACCAAGCCGTAGCCGGCGAACACCATCTCGGCCTTGACGGCGGTCTTGGCGGGCGAGAAACCGAACACGGCGAAGTCGGCGGTGCCGACTTTCTTGCCGTCGAGCGTCACGCTGGTGGCGGGCCCGAGCGCGAGCGACGTGCGAACCGAGAACGCCTGACGAAAACCCTTGGCGTCGCCGGCCGGCGCGACGCCGAGCGCCTGAAAGCGACGTTCGATGTATTCACCCGCTGCCGCGAGCCCCTCGTTGCCGAGCCCGCGACCACCGCGCGCGGGATCCGCGAGGTACGCTACGTCGGCGAGCAGCCGATCGGGGGCCGCGTCCGGTGTGGGCGGTGGCGGCACGTCGGCCCATTTCGCGAGGAACACGTGGGTGTCGTGCGAACCGGGTGGCGTGTTGCGGTTCGACGAAAAGGCGAGTGTTTTCCCGTCCGGGGAGAAGATGGGGAAGCCGTCGAATCCGGGGGCGGAGGTGATGCGTTCGAGCCGTGCCCCGGTGTCGTCCACCGCCCAGATGTCGAACTCACGCCCTTTCGGGTCGCCGTGGTTCGTGGAGAAGAGCACGCGCCGCCCGGACGGGTGGAAGAACGGCGCGAATGACGCCGCGTCGAGGTACGTGATCTGCATCGGCTCGGAGCCGTCGGCGTTCGCGACGTAGATCTCGAGCTTCGACGGGCGGACCAGGCCCTTCGCGAGCAGCGCCTTGTACTCGTCGAGCTCCTTGCCGGGCCGAGGACGCGAGGCCCGCCACACGATGCGCGAGCAGTCCGCGCTGAAGAACGCGCCGCCGTCGTAGCCGGGCGTGCTCGTGAGGCGCGTCACGTTCTTGCCGTCCCGATCCATGCGATAGATGTCGAGATCGCCGTCGCGAACCGAAGTGAACACGATCGAGCCGTCTTTCGCGCAGACGGTGCCTTCGGCGTCGTAGCCCTTCGTGTTCGTCAGCTGGACGAGGCCCTTGCCGTCGATGCCGACCTTGAAAATGTCGTAGTTCTCGTAGAGCGGCCAGACGTAGCCCTGGCTCCGATCGGGCTTCGGTGGACAGGCTTTCCCGCCGAGGTGCGTGGACGCATAGAGCACCTCGCGATCACCGGGCAGAAAGTACGCGCAGGTCGTCGCGCCTTCGCCGCTCGAGACCGGGACGAGGTCCGTTCTGCCGCCGGCGAGTGGCATGCGGTAGATGCGATCGCAATCCTGACCGGCAAGCTTGGTTTGGAGTGACAGCGACGTTCCGTCGAACGACCAGTACGCCTCGGCATTCTCGCCCGCGAACGTGAGCTGCCGGAGCTCGGAGAAATGTTTTTCGTCCGGCTGCGGGGGCACCAGGACCGGCGGCGGCGGAGGGCTGGCCGCAGCGGAAGCGGGCGGCGCCGGCGCGGGCTTCGCTTCCGGCGTTGCAGTGCTCGAGCACCCGACGAGGGCGGCGCAAGAAAGCGCCAGCACGAGGTTGAAAAAAGGATAACGGCGCGCCCGATCGCGTCGGAGCTCGTGGATCATGCCCCGCAGCATAACCCTAGAGCTCTCCGATTGCGGCACCGGGAAATGAGCGCGGGCAGGCTCGAGACGGTGGATGGTCAGAGGTTGGGGGTCGGGAGGGAGCGCGAGAGGCGGTGCTCACGCACTGCGGTCCGGTGCGACACTGGACAGAGGCAGAGCGGGTTTTGGGGGTCGGGGAATGGCCGCGCCGAACGGTGCTCGCGCACTGCGGCCGCGTGCGTCGCGAGAGCGGCAAACGGTTTACGGTGAGCGGACACCTCAGCGCGCTGACGCTGCTCGCGAAACGAGGCTCACACACGGGGGCGAGTCGTCAGAGCAAGCCCTTCAGTGCGCTTTCGCTGATGTGGCGGAGTGACGCCTGTCCGGTCGCGGCGATTCGTCGAGGCGCACGCGGCCAGCGCGGAGGAAGCCTTGCCGGAGGAGCCACGACTGTGGAGCCGAAACCGGCACCTTCTCGTCCGTGGCCGGCACCGGCCACGCCCGCCCGGTAAGGGGCGGAGGGCCGCGTTCCGCGCGGATGCCGCCCCAGCCGTGAAACCACGCGCCCGACGAGCACGGATCCGCGCCACTCGGCACGGGACGGGCCGAGTGCTTCCGGAAGTTGGCTAGGACATAGACCAGGGCATTCCTGACGTCGCGCGGCGACTTCAAGGCGCGGCCGTGCCAGCGATCGGCCCACAACGCGCCACGACGAAGGAGGAGCTCGTTGACGTAGCGGGTGATGCGGGCCTCGAGGCCGTGGACACCCGCGCTGAG